>JADMIO010841961.1_pt1 | contig 56202 bp, 49 predicted proteins | sample 8958161 | NCBI WGS metagenome assembly JADMIO01 (sample SAMN16585339, study PRJNA669376) | soil metagenome | isolation source: Crop rotation soil | place: USA: Cullars Rotation, Alabama | collected 2011
CTTTCCCCTCTGTTTTTGTCCGTGGAATGAACAATGGAAGTCCGAGCTCATCGCTAATAACTTCGTATAGCATACATTATACGAAGTTATATTCGATGCGGCCGATCTAGCAGAAAGTCAAAAGCCTCCGACCGGAGGCTTTTAACTTCTGTCACCTAGGTTACGCCCCGCCCTGCCACTCATCGCAGTACTGTTGTAATTCATTAAGCATTCTGCCGACATGGAAGCCATCACAAACGGCATGATGAACCTGAATCGCCAGCGGCATCAGCACCTTGTCGCCTTGCGTATAATATTTGCCCATGGTGAAAACGGGGGCGAAGAAGTTGTCCATATTGGCCACGTTTAAATCAAAACTGGTGAAACTCACCCAGGGATTGGCTGAGACGAAAAACATATTCTCAATAAACCCTTTAGGGAAATAGGCCAGGTTTTCACCGTAACACGCCACATCTTGCGAATATATGTGTAGAAACTGCCGGAAATCGTCGTGGTATTCACTCCAGAGCGATGAAAACGTTTCAGTTTGCTCATGGAAAACGGTGTAACAAGGGTGAACACTATCCCATATCACCAGCTCACCGTCTTTCATTGCCATACGAAATTCCGGATGAGCATTCATCAGGCGGGCAAGAATGTGAATAAAGGCCGGATAAAACTTGTGCTTATTTTTCTTTACGGTCTTTAAAAAGGCCGTAATATCCAGCTGAACGGTCTGGTTATAGGTACATTGAGCAACTGACTGAAATGCCTCAAAATGTTCTTTACGATGCCATTGGGATATATCAACGGTGGTATATCCAGTGATTTTTTTCTCCATTTTAGCTTCCTTAGCTCCTGAAAATCTCGATAACTCAAAAAATACGCCCGGTAGTGATCTTATTTCATTATGGTGAAAGTTGGAACCTCTTACGTGCCGATCAGATTAAAACGAAAGGCCCAGTCTTTCGACTGAGCCTTTCGTTTTATTTGACCATGTTGGTATGATTTAAATTAATACGACTCACTATAGGGTCAGTGCGGCCGCGACTTCAAGTCACGTGAATTCCAAGCTTCGGATCCCACTGTGCTGGAAAGTGAACCGATGGCGGGCGTGCGCGTGCAGGCGCAGCGATACGTGTATCAGGCCGGCGGAGCACGGCGTCTGGTGACGGCCGGCACGCCATCGTCATCAGCCCCGACTACCGATGACCTCGGCCAGTATCGAATCTACGGTTTGATGCCGGGCGCGTACCTGGTGAGCGCGGTCCCGCAGACCATCGGCTCGCTTGGAATTACGCTGCCGGACGGCCCTGTGACGTCGATCTCGGCGCCCACGGATGGCAACAACACATCCGACGGGTACACGACGACATACTTTCCCGGCACTGCGAACCCAGAAGACGCGCAGACGATCACGGTGAGCCTTGGACAGGAAGCCGCCGCCACATTTGCGATGACGTCCGCGAAGTTTGCGCGCATCAGCGGCTTCATTCGAAATTCGCAAGGCAGCTCCGCGGGACGCATGATGGTGATGATGCGGACCGACGACGGCACGGGCATGTCCATGATGGCGGGGATGTCCCAGGCAGACGGATCGTTTGCGTTTGGAAATCTCGCGCCAGGCGAGCACGTGATCGACGTGCGTTCGTTCCCCACGGGCATGGGCGCAATGCTGGGCGGTCCGTCGCAAGGCACCGAGGATGAGTCGGCCACCGTTACCGTGCCGGTCAACGGCCAGGATGTGACGGGCCTGATCATCACCACAGGCCCTGGCGCGACGATTTCAGGGCGGCTGGTGTTCGATGGCGCGTCCGCACGACCGCAAGCACCGGCACAACCGTTCAGAGTGGCTGCGACAGGCCTGAACCCGGCGGTGCCGAACATGTCCACCACGATGGACAACGGCGTGGTGGACGAATCGGGAAATTTCCGGCTGCGCGGCGTCAGCGGTCCCGTGCTGTTCCGCGCGAGCGTCCCGGGGTGGGACGTCAAGTCGGTCAAGCTGAACGGCGTCGACATCACGGATACCGCCTACGACGCGAAGCCATCCACCACGATTACCGGCCTCGAGATCACGGTCACCGATCGGCAGACCACGCTGTCCGGCGTCGCGAAGAATATTCGCGGCGACGCGGTGAAGGATTTTGTGGTGGTCGTGTTTCCGCAAGTGCCGAAGGAGGGACTTCTCGGCGCGCGATTCACGCGCGCGATTCGTCCGGATCAGGACGGCCGGTATCAAACGAAAGGACTGCCGCCGGGCGATTATGTGGCGGTGGCCGTGGAATCGCTGGAGCAAGGATCGGAGTGGGATCCGGCGTTCCAGCAGCTGATGAAGCCGCGCGGCAAAACCGTCCGCCTGATGGAGGGACAGTCCACCACGCTCGATCTCACGCTGGCTCCCTGACCGGCGCGAATTTCGTCACGACGGCCTCAGCTTTGTAACGCCCGCGCACCGGCGGCCGCGATTTCTCCCGCGATCTGCGGCCTTCGGCGGAGAGCATGCCGTTTGCACTCTCCGCGCGGATGTCATCCCGTCTCTGGCTCACCCTCGCCTTCGGCGCGTCGATCGCGTACGGGTGCGGCTCAGCAAACCCTGCAGGCTCGCCCAGCGCGCCCAGCCACGCCGTTTCCGGAAGCGCGCTGCGAGGATCGATCGTCAGCGCCATCGACGGCCAGCCGCTAAGCGGCGTGACAGTCCAGATCGGATCGCAGAGCGCCGTGTCGGACAACGGCGGATCGTTTCACATCGACAATCTTCCCTCCGGCAGCCAGCCCGCGCTGCTCTCGGCGCCCTCGGTGGTGGAGCGGCGAACCACGCTGGCGCCCGCCGACGAGCTGGTGCGCGAAGGGTTGATTCCTGTGGCCTTCGACCTGCAGGCGTTCGATCAGATGTTCCGCGGCAACGGCAGGCTGGAGCGCTGGACGTCCGCGCCCACACTTGTGGTGCTGACCACCGTGATGAACTACGCGAACGGTTTTGGCGATTCGCAGCAATATCACGCAACGTCCGAGCAGCTCACGGATGCGGACGTCGATCTGCTGGTGACGCAGCTCACCGAAGCGCTGGCCTTGCTGACGGCAAACACGTTCACGTCGTTCTCGTCGGTCACGCGCGAGTCCGAGACGTCAGGCGCGTTGGTGAACACGATGCGAGCGGGGCAGATCGTGGTGGGGCGGTACAACGGCATCCAGGGTCTGCTGAACACGATCGGCTTTGGACGATGGGCCAGCGATGAGCGCGGACAGGTGGGCGCCGGCGCCGTGTACCTCGATGCGGACTTCGACAAGGCCAGCAGCCAGCGGCGGCTTCTGCGAATTCACGAGATGGGTCACGCGCTCGGCTATCAGCATGTGACCTCGCGCACGTCGATCATGAACCCGGCGATTGGCCCCGAGCCCACCACGTTCGATCGCCAGGGCGCGGCGATTGCCTTTCAGCGGATGCCCGGCAATCAACCGCCCGACAGCGATCCCGCCACTTCATCCCAGCGCGCCCCCGCCGGCGGATTGTTCAACACGCGAGTCTTGCCGTGACGGTCGGCTAAAGCCGGACACGACCGGAACAGCGAATCTTCGGTAGTGTCCGCCTTCACGCGGACCGTGATCAGTGACACGACCCTGATCCCGAGTCGCTGAAGCTGGAGTTGCCGGCGGAGGTGAACTGCCAGTCGTAGCCGGTGACGTTCAGCGTGAAGGCGATCACGCCCCAGGTGTTCGAACGGACTTCGCTGTTGGCTTTCACGTTGGCGATGCCGCTGAGCGGTGAGCCGCCGGTGCCGACGATGAACTCGCGCATGCCGTAGACGGGGTCAGGCTGCCCGTTCGCGTCCTGCGGCGCGAAGCGCTCGTAGAAGTGATCGTGGCCGTTCACCACCACATCGGCGCCATTCTCTTCGAGAATGCGCCACAGCTCTTTCATGTCCGCGTTGTTGCCGATCCGCCCGGAGCTGAACAGCGGGCGGTGCCAGTAGGCCAGCGTGCAGTGCGTGCGGTTTGTCCTCAGCTCCTCGCGCAGCCATTCGGCCTGCGCCGATCCGTCCTGCGACGGCACCTCGCTGTTGAGCGAGTAGATTCGCCACGGGCCCAGCGTGTAGCTGTAATAACCGAGGCCTGGCGGCCCCGCGCGTTCGCCGAAGTAGTCGTAGTAGGGCGCGCCGCCCGTTTGATAATCATGATTGCCGGGGGAGGGACGCGTGCGCGAGAGCTGGCGTCCCCACGTGGGCGCGTAGCAATTTTTATATTCTTCCGCGGTCCCGTTGATCTGCGCATCGTCGCCCAGGGTGAAGATCGTGCCGGGCATTTTGTCCAGCAGCGCGGCCGTCATGTACGCGCCGTCCAGAAACCCGCACATCGCGATGTCCCCGGCGCCCACCAGCATGAACGGTCCTGACGCGGACGCCTCCCCGATTGGAGACGAGGGAGACGTGCGCCCGAGCGTGGCGGGCTGCGTGGGTGACTGCGGAGTGCGCCCGCCGCACTCCGACAACAGACACACGGTGACCGAAAGGATCACGACCGATCGCAGGTGCATGAGGGAGGCGCCAAGCCTAGTCGGTGGACGCAGCCGGTGTGAATACATCTTTGGATGTAGCAGGGGTAGGATCGGCTGGAGAGACCGCGATGACCCATTTCCGCGCAGCGGCTACGGCCTGTTTCTTCGTCCTCATGTGCGCGGCCTCTTCCGCCGCACAGGACAGCGCGGTGCCGCGCCTTCAGCAGGCGTGCGATGCCGGCAGCGCTGAGAGCTGCACCGACCTCGGCATTCGCTACACCAAAGGCGACGGCGTGACGGTGGACATTCCGCGCGCGGCGTCCTTATTTCAGCGCGGCTGCGAGAGCAACGTCGCGGGCGCGTGCGCGAATCTCGGCATCCTCTATGAAGTGGGACAAGGCATCGCTGCCGATCTGCCGCGCGCCGTGACGCTCTATCAGCGCGCGTGCGATGGCGGCAGCGCGCTCGGCTGCACGAACCTCGGGTTGTTATACGCGAGTGGACAAGGCGTGCCTGCCGTCGATCGTGCGCGCGCCGCAGCGCTTTATCAGAAAGGTTGCGACGGAGGATTTTCCGCAGGCTGCACCAACCTTGGCGTGCTGGCCGCCATCGGCAATGGCGTTTCGAAGGATCTCGCGCGGGCGGCGGCGCTGTATCAGCGCGGCTGCGACGGAGACAGCGCGCTCGGCTGCGCCAATCTCGGCGCGCTGTACGTGAGCGGGCAAGGCGTCGCGACCGATCTTGCGCGCGCGGCCGCTTTATTCCGCCAGGCATGCGACAAGGGCGCCGCGAGCGGCTGCACCAACCTTGGAATCTTGTACGCCACCGGCAAAGGCGTGCCCGCCGATCTCGCGCGGGCTGCGGCGCTGTATCAGCAGGGATGCGACGGCTACGACGCGCCAGGCTGCACGGATCTCGGGTTGCTCTACGCGAACGGCCGCGGCGTGCCCGCCGATCTGAACCACGCCGCCGCGCTGTACGAATGGGGCTGCGACGGCGGAGATGCCTCCGCGTGTTACGACCTCGGCGACCTGTACGCGAACGGGCTGGGCGTCGCGATCGATCTCCCGCGCGCGGCCACGCTGTTCCAGCGTGGATGCGACGGCGGATCGGCCGTCGCCTGCTTCAATCTCGGTCTGCTCTATGCGAGAGGCCGGGGTGTGCCGGCGGATCTCGCGCGTGCCGCCATGTGGTACGAGCGGGGATGCGCGGGAGGCGACGAGACCGGCTGCTACAACCTGGGCATCCTTTACGCCACCGGGCAGGGCGTGCCCGCGGACTTCACGCGTGCGGCCGGCTTTTTTCAGACGGCATGCGAGGGCAGCTTCACGCTGGGCTGCACCAATCTCGGCGATCTGTATGTGAACGGCCAGGGTGTGGCCGCGGATCCCGCCAGAGCGGCCACGCTGTATCAACGAGCGTGCGACGGAGGATTTGCTCCGGGATGCGCCAACCTCGGCCTTCTCTACGTGAACGGCCGCGGCGTGGCCGGCGACGCCGTTCATGCGGCCGCGTTGTTCCAGCGGGCGTGCGACGGCGACAACGCGCTTGGGTGCACCAGCCTGGGCGTGTTGTACGCCAGCGGCCACGGCGTGACGCTGGATCTCGCGCGGGCGGCGGCGCTGTTCAAACGCGGCTGTGACGCCGGTTACGCCGGCGGCTGCGAGGCGCTCGACCGGCTGAAGGCGAAATGAGCGCGGCGTATAATTCCCACCGGAGGCCAGCCATTCGAAAAAACATCTTCGTCGTCGCCGTCTGCGCGTGTGTGGTTTTCGTGGCCACTCGATCGTCGTTCAGCGATGACAGCGAGAAGCTGCTGACTATCGATCACTTCGTGCGTGTGCGCTCCACCGCGCCGTCCATGACCGGCCAGCTTGCACAGATCTACGTGCGCGAGCGCGTGGAGGCCGGCGTGGCGCTGCGGGGCCGTCCCGCCGCGGACAGAGTGGCGCTGTTCATTCACGGCGCGGGCACGCCGGCAGAAGTGGCGTTCGACGTGCCGTACCAAGACTACAGCTGGATGGCGTACCTGGCGCGCGCCGGCTTCGATGTGTTCGCGTTGGATACCACCGGCTACGGGCGCTCGTCGCGTCCGGCCGCGATGAGCGATCCCTGCAACCTGGCGTCGGCCGCGCAGGCGCAATTCGTGCCGCGCCTGATTCCCGCTCCGTGCGCCGCAACGTTTCCGCATGGAGCCACCACGATTGCATCGGACTGGGATGACATCGGCGCGGTGGTGGATTACGTGCGAGCGCTTCGCGGCGTAGACAAGTTGGCGCTCCTTGCGTGGTCCCTTGGCGGGCCTCGCTCGGGCGGATACACCGTGCTGCATCCGGAGAAGGTCAGCAAGCTGGTGCTGCTCGCTCCCGCGTACAACCGCGGCGCCGCCGCCGCGCCGCCCGCCACGCCTCCCACCGGTGCCGCGTTCAACACGCAATCGCACGAGGAATTCGTGGCGAACTGGGACCGCCAGGTGGGCTGCGCCGATCAGTACGATCCGGCCGTCAGCGATGCCGTCTGGACGCAGATGCTGGAATCGGATCCCGTCGGCGCCACGTGGGGCACGGGCGTGCGCCGCGCGCCGTCCACGGCCACGTGGGGATGGAACCAGGCCGCGGTGGCGAAGACGCAGATTCCCACGCTGATGGTGTCCGGTGCGCACGACAAGCAGGTGGCGCCGGCCAGCGTGCAGAACCTGCTGGCGGATCTGGGATCGACGCAGAAGGTGTTCATCGATCTCGCCTGCTCGTCGCACAACGCGATGTGGGAGCGGAACCACCGGCTGCTGTTCCGCGCCTCGCTGGACTGGCTCACGCTCGGCTCGGTCAACGGCCAGCAGCAGGGGACGGTCCGCCTCGGCTACTGACGATGGACGATGGCCGATCGACGATGGACGATTTAAATCCTCAGGCGCGCGAGATGGCGGACGAATCGATGGTCCGCAATCTCGCCGCGCAGGCCGAGGCCATCTGGCCGCAGGAGCAGCCGCTCTTCTCGCGCTACGCGCTACAAGCCGACGCGCACATCCTCGACGCCGGCTGCGGCACCGGCGAGATCTCCTTTCGACTCGCGCGGATGTTTCCCCGCGCGCATCTCCTCGGCGTTGATTTGCTGGAGGAGCATCTCGAGCGGGCGCGTGTCCGGTGCGCCGGCATGGGCCAGCGCGTACGCTTCGAGAACCGCAGCATCTTCGATTTGCAGCTGCCGGATGCGGCGTTCGATCTCACGGTGTGCCGGCACGTGCTGCAGGCGATTCCGCATGCGGACCGCGCCGTGGCGGAGCTGGCGCGGGTGACGAAGCGCGGCGGCTGGGTCCACCTGATCGCCGAAGACTACCTGATGATCAACTTCGAGCCGCGGCAACTGGACCCCGACGATTTCTGGAGCGCCGGTCCGCGCCAATTCGGTGAGGCCACGGGCACGAATCTGCGAGTGGGGCGCGCGGCATTCGGCATCCTGCGCCGCCTGGGACTCACGGACATCACGGTGGATTACGTGGTGGTGGATCCGATCCGAGTGCCGCGCGACACGATCGCGGCCATCTGGGCCGCGTGGCGCGACGGTTATGCGGACGCCATCGCGGAGCACACGCCGGTCAGCCGCGAGAAGTTCGTGGCGCACTTCAACGACATGATCGCCACGCTCAACGATCCCTCCGCATACGGCGTCTGGCACGTCCCCGTCGTCGCCGGCCGCCGCGGCTGACGCACCCCGCGCGATCAGGTGGTGGCACAGGGCTTCACCTTGTTGGACAAGGCTAAAGCCTTGTGCCACCGAAGCCGCACGCACGTAACGCACCCCTCCGCACTCAACGCACCCAACGCACCCAACGCACCTAACGCACCTAACGCACCTAACGCACCTAACGCACCTAACGCACCCTATTACTCTCCGCCGATGAGGAAAAACGGGAAGGGCTGAGCGCCCGGCCGCCGCTTCTGCGCCTGCCGCTGCGTCGCTGCCACGGCGCGCTCGATCTGGCGCTTGACGCGCGCGGCGTCGAAGGGCGTCGGCTTCGGCGGCGTCTGTTGCAGCCATTCTTCGGCGAGGATCGCCCAGAGGAACTGTGCGTGCTCGCCGCCGAACGCCTTGTTGAGCACCGCTTCGCCGCGCGCCCCCATCCGCTCGAGCACGCGATTGCCGCGGCCGTTGGCCGTGACGGCGCGCGCTTCGAGCCGGTGCACGCCGATCTCGCGGAACACAAACTCCGCCACCAGCGTCGCGGCTTCCTGAAAAATTCCCGTGCCCCAGAATGATGCGCCCAGCGCGAAGCCCCATTCAGCGATCTTGAAATCCGGGTCGAGCCGGCGGATCTGGAACAGCCCCACGGCATGCGTGAGCCCGTCCGGCACAATGGCGTAGCAGATGCAGTTGCCTGCGCGCCGCTGGCGATGGGCCCACGTAATGAAGCCTTCGAACGCCGCGGCGGATGGCGGAGGGGGAGAAATATACCGGCTCACTGTGGGATCGGTGAGCAGCTCGAAGAGCGCGTCCACGTCCTCCAGGCGCACTTCGCGCAGCCGGAGCCCTGGCCCTTTGAGGACCGGAACCTCCTTCCACCAGTCAGGCGCCTGTAGTTCGATCACGGGAGTATCCGCAGGACTTAGCAAGCGGGAGGCCAGCCGATGAGGGACGCCAGTACCTATTTATGCCTTGAAAACAGAGCGGTTGGCCGGCTCGCAGGGGCGGGCCGTGATCTATTTTGAACAAGCGATTTCATATTCGCACACGGCTTACTTAACGATCATGATGGCTCGCGGGAAGGCTCCATTGGCGGCGGGGCCGTTGGCCGCCACTTTGCCCGCGACCGGAATGATGCGTCCGGTGACGTCACCGGCCCCGGTGATGGACTCGACGAAGAACCCGAGGTAGTTCACCACCTTCAGTTGCGGGTTTGCCTTGCCGGTCTGCTTACCCGCCTCGTAGATCGCCGGGTCGTAGAGCGGCGCGATCCTGATGCGCGGACTCGTCCCGTAGGCGCTGCCCTTGACGCAGTTGCAGGTGGTATCCCAGTGCGCCCCCGGATCCTGCGCGATGAGATCGTCGGTGCCCTGTTTGGTGGGGCCCACCATATTGCCGTTTTCCGGCGTCATGTCGTCGCCGATCTTGATCAGGTTGGAATTGCAGCCGCTGATGTTGTTGCGATAGTCATTGCCGCCCACGCTTCCCGGGAGATCCCACGGGTTGTAGAAGCTCGGCGCGGTCTTGTTCTGGTTGTTGTTCTTGAGCACCAGCTGCGTGCCCTTGTCGATGTCGGCGTTGTATCCCGTGTTGCCGGTGTTGCCCGGCGGAATATACACGTCCGGATTCGCCAGCTTGTTGCCTTTGTTGTCGTACGCATCAAACGTCGAATTCGGCGTCCAGTTGCAGGGCGGTGCCGGGCAGTTCTTGTCGATCCATTTGTCGGGGATCGTGAACGGCAGCACGCACGTCTCCGCGTTGGCCGGCGCGGCGATGGCCGTGGCCTCCGCGCCGATGTCTGCCGTGGCCACGCCGAAGAAGCGTCCCATGAGCGTGGTCAGCGGGTTGCCCCTGGCCGTGGTGCGGTACACGTGCACCTTCACCAGATCGAACTGGCCGGTGTCCGGGTTCAGCGGAAAGGTGACATCCGCAGGCGTGACCGAGGGCGACACGCCGGCCACGAGGTTGGCCTTGGCCGCATTGATCGCGCCCACGACGGCGGGTCCTGTGGCCGTATGGTCGACGAAGCTGTTGAAGGCGAGCGCCGTGGCGCCGGCGTGCGCGCCCGCGTCCGCCGCGTTCTGCGCCTGCGACCGCGCGTTCATGAAGAGGCCGACGTCGATGGCCAGCATGGACGCGGAAAGAAACGCCATGAAGCTGAATCCCACCAGGACCAGCGAGAATCCCCGGTCATCCTGGAGCCGACGCCGCCGGTTGATGACGATGGGCGTGTGGGCCATGGTTACTGTGCCTCGTTGCGCATCTGCGCGGAGCCGACGAGCGTGACGCCGGACCCGCCCGTGGTGGATGACTTCGTGACGAGCTTCGCCACCGGATTGAGCACCATGAAGGAAAACGGGAGGCTCACCGTCACCTGCGACCCGGACGCGTTGGTGGCGCCGATGGGGATTACCTTGTTCTGCACCACCGTCACGGTGGCGGCGGCGTAGTTGCCCACCTTGCCGTCCTGCAGATAGCTCTTCACGCGCGCCTGCACATCCGCCGCCTTTGCGCTGGGCAGCACCGCCACGCGCGCGCCTTCGCGCGCGGCGTTGGTGAGAATCTGCGCCGTCTGGTAGGCGCGCCCGAATTCGAAAATGCTGACGGAGACGAGCAGCAGCAGCGGCAGCGCAATCGCCGTTTCGATCAGCGCCTGCCCTCTGTCGCGCGCGGGACGCCTCCGCCTGATGTAATGGCTCATGACGAGAGCCCGCTGTGCAATGGGTATACCGCGGACGGGACAGCGGAATGGGGAGCGGCGGCAACTCCCAGCCGGCTAAGGATTTAGGGAACGCGGTCCTGGAGCGGCCTGACGGTCTTCGTACATCAGCCGCGCGGGCTCCGGCCGCACATTCGTAATCCCGCCGCCGGATTTGTTCAGCGCGAAACCGCGCCCAGATGGGTGTCCGCGAGGTAGGTGTAAAAGAGCCCGAACGTGCCGCGCGACTGCGTGACGTTCCCGAGATCCGGATATGCGGCGGTGCGCCGCGACCAGATGTACTTCACGCTCGCGCCATGATGGCTGAACATGCGCACGGTGAAGACGCTGTCCACGCGGATGTTGTTCTCCGCGCCGCGCCGGTTGCTGGACGCGAGCCGGCTCACGTAGAAATCGCGTAGCGTGACATCGAGTGCCGCGTGTTCGGACGAGATGAATTTCGTATCCACCAGCAGCTGCGGCGTGATGCCGTAGTGGTAATCCTGCGGTTGATCCGTGTCGTCGGTGCTGCTGTGCATCGTGCCCGCCGCGCCGTACCCCACACCGGCCAGCGTGGTCATCTGCATCTCGGCGGTGCCGCCCAGGCGGCGTGTTGACGTGTCGCCGAGCGAGGCCGCCACGCTCCCCACGCGGAAGATCTGCGGCGAGACGTAGTCGTAGGTGCCGTAGAGTCCCCAGATGCCGCGGGCGTTGCTGGAATCACCGCCGTACGATCGTCCAGCCAGCAAGCCACGGGTAAAGACGTGCTCCACCGTGTTGGCGCTGGACGCGCCCAGCTCGAAGTTGAAATAGTCGAACGGCCGCGCGTAGCCGTAACTCGTGCTCCACGGCTGTCCGTAATCCACCGAGTACCCACCGGCACCCTGATTCCTGGAAATCGACTGCAGGAGTCCCTTCTGCACGCTCGCCGTGCCCATGAAGCCGGCATCGACGCGCGCCGACACGACGGCGTCGCGGCTGGAGAATACGCCGCGAAAACGATCGCCGTACGCGAAGCGGTTGAACTGCGTGGCGGGGGAGATGCCGGCGGCGAGCAGGTTGCGCCAGAATCGCGGCAGCTGATCACCGCGCTCGAGCAGCAGGCTGGCGACGCGGAACGACGACTCTCCCAGAAACGTCCCGCCGATGCCGGTGGCAATCTGATCGTTGATGGACGGCGGCGTGGTTTCGCCGGCAATTTCCCAGAGCGCGCTGCCCAGCATGGCGTAGCCGAGCGACTGCCAGTAGTTGAGGCCCGCCGAGCGCGCAAACGAGTGGTACATCGAACCCTGATACGGATGCAGAAACTGATTCGTGGCAAACGGGTCGTTGTCCACCACCCACCGCCCGCTCAGGTTGCGGCGAATCGACCGTATGCTCACGTCGTAGTCGCTGGGGTCGATCGAATGGTGCCCGTAGCGATTGACCAGGGTGTCGAACGTGAGGATGCCCACCAGAGGCGCGACGTAATTGGGTCGGGGTTCCTGCGCCAGGGCTGCGTGCGATGTCGTAAAAACAGACGCTCCGATGAGCGTGATGCCAAGCCAGCGCGCGCGAATGCTTCTAAACATGGTCCACGAGGCCAGCCGAAGCAACGCTGGTGCCAGCGGCGCGGTATCATCACTGATTACTGCCCCATGGCGGAGGACCTCAATCAGATCGTCATCGACATTCTGCTGCGGAAGAAGAAAGCAGATCCCGGCACGATTGGCCCGGACACCACGCTGGCCAGCCTGGGCATCGACTCGCTCGAAGGGCTCGAGGTCATTTTCGCGCTCGAGGATCGGTTCGGCATCAGCATTCCCGACGAGGAAGCCGCGTCGATGAAAACCGTGGGCGCGGTGGTGGCCGGCGTGAAAAAGCTCACGGGCCCCACAGGCCAATGACGCGCGTCGCCATCACCGGCATGGGCGCGGTGTCGGCGCTGGGGATCGGCGTGGACGCGTTGTGGAGCGGCCTGCTGGCGGGCCGCAGCGGCGTGCGCCGCATCACGCTGTTCGATCCGCACTCGCTCGCCGCGCCGATTGCGGCTGAAGTGCCGGACTTCGATCCGCTGCGATGGGTGCCCGCAGATCGCGTCGATGTGATGGATCGGTTCAGCCAGTTTGCCGTCGCGGCAGCTGCCGAAGCGCTGCAGGCAGCGGGTCTCTCCGAAAACGATCTGCGCAGCGCGCACGCGGGCGTGGCCGTGGGAAGCGCGCTCGGCGGCGCCACCTCTGAAGACGAGCAGTATCTGCGGCTCTACGGCGAACAGCATCTGCGTCCTCACCCCTTCACGATTCCGCGCTTGATGAACAGCGCCGCCGCGTCGCATCTGACCATGCGCTACGGCGCAGACGGTCCCGCGCTGAGCCTTGGCACTGCGTGCGCCGCCGGCACGCACGCCATCGGCGAAGCGGCGGAGATGATCCGCGCAGGACGCGCGGAGATCATGCTGGCGGGCGGCGCGGACGCGCCCGTCGCGTACGGCGTGATGAAAGCGTGGGAGGCGATGCGCGTGCTGGCGCCGCAGCCGGCCGACGGACCCGCGCGCGCCTGCCGCCCGTTCAGCCGCGATCGCCAGGGACTGGTCATCGGCGAAGGCGCCGCCATCGTCATTCTGGAAGAGTGGGAGCGCGCGCGGCGGAGAGGCGCGGAGATCCTCGCGGAGCTGGCCGGCTATGGTTCCACCGCGGACGCGGCGCACATCACGCAGCCGGGAGTGGACGCGCCGGCGCGCGCGATGCGGCAGGCGCTGGCGCAGGCGTCGCTCGCGCCGGCCGACGTGCAGTACATCAACGCGCACGGGACCGCGACGCGGCTGAACGACGCCACCGAGACCGCCATTATCAAGGCCGTGTTTGGAGAGGCGGCATCGCGTGTGGCGATCAGCTCCACGAAGTCGATGCACGGGCATGCGATGGGCGCGTCCGGCGCACTCGAGTTGATCGCCGCTGTGCTCGCGCTGCGGCACGGCGTGGCGCCGCCCACCGCGAACTACAGCGAACCGGATCCTGACTGTGATCTTGACTACGTACCGAATGAAGCGCGGCCGCTCCCTATCCGTGCGGCGCTCTCGAACTCCTTCGGCTTCGGCGGCCTCAACGCCGTGCTGGCAGTGACATCTGTTCGGTAGTGTCCGGCTTTAGCCGGCCCGTTTCGGTAGTGTCCGGCTTCAGCCGGACCGTTTTCGGTAGTGTCCGGCTTCAGCCGGACCGTTTTCGGTAGTGTCCGGCTTTAGCCGGACCCTGCGTTCAGCAACTCCCTGACTCTTTGCAACAGTTCGAGCGCGGTGAACGGTTTCCCCAGCACGGGCGTGTTCTCCTCGAGCACGCCGCCGCGCGTCATCATTTCGCCCGCGTACCCGGACATATACATCACCTTCAGATCGGGCCGCGTTTCTTTCAGCCGCCGCGCCATCTCGGGGCCGTTCATGACCGGCATCACCACGTCGCTGATCAGCAGCCGAAGCTCATCGCCGGCTTGCGCCACCACCGCCAGCGCGTCCTTGCCCGTGCCGGCCTCGAGCACTTTGTACCCGTGCCGGCTTAAGGTCCGGACGACGAGCTTCCGCACGCCCGGTTCGTCTTCCACCACCAGCACGGTGTCTCGCGCATGCGCCACGGCCACGTCGCTCTTCGGCTCCATCGCCAGCGTGGACACCGCCGTGTCCGCGTCGCATTGCGGAAAGAACATCTTGAAGGTGGTGCCCACGCCCAACTCGCTGGTCACCGCGATGTGGCCTTCGAGCTGCCGAACGATGCCGTAGACGGTGGCCAGGCCAAGTCCCGTGCCTTTGCCCAGCTCCTTCGTGGTGAAAAACGGCTCGAAGATATGCTCGCGCGTGCGCGCGTCCATGCCTTCGCCCGTGTCGGAGAAGGTGAGCTCGATGTACTCGCAGTCTGGCTTGACGGGCATGGGGGTCATCGCCGCCACGTCTTTCGCGGTGGACGTGGAGGTGGCGATGGTGAGGCGGCCGCCCCGCGGCATGGCGTCACGCGCGTTGGTGGCGAGGTTCATCAGCACCTGTTCAAGCTGCACGCGATCCGCCATGATCGGGTGGAGAGGATTGGTGAGCTGCAGCGTGATGGTGATGTCTTCGCCGATCACGCGTTTCAACAGCGCGCGCATGTCTTCCACCACCGCGTTGATGTTCACCGCGCCGATGCTGAGCACCTGCTGGCGGCTGAAGGCCAGCAGCTGCCGCGTGAGGCCCGCCGCGCGCTCGGCGGCGTGCCGGATCTCCAGCAGGTCTGCGCTGATCGGCTTGTCCGCACCGATCTGCTCCACGACCATGTCGCTGTAGCCCATGATCGTGGTCAGCATGTTGTTGAAATCGTGCGCGATGCCGCCGGCCAGTCGCCCGATGCCTTCCATCTTCTGCGCCTGCCGGAGCTGCTCGGCCAGCCGATGCCGCTCGGTGATGTCCTCGACGATGACATCCAGGATGGGCGCGACGCCCGGCGTCTCCACCGTAAGTCCGCTCAACCGCACGCGGATCTGCTCGCCGCTCTTCTGCCGCCAGGTCATCTCTTCGTCGGTGAAGCGCTTGAGCGTGTGGATACGCTTTAACAGATCGATGCGCGCCGCTTCATCCACGCACAGGCTCTCGAGATCGATGGCCAGCAGTTCTTCGGCCGAGGCATAACCGAGCATCGACACGAGGGCCGGATTGACCGCCAGGAATTTGCCGGCCGGCGTGGCTTCGTAGATGCCGAAGACGGCGTGTTCCACGAGCGATCGGATGCGCGACTCCGACTGGCTCAGCGCCTCCTGCGTGAGCGCCCGCGAGCGGCGCTCGAGCACCTCGCGGCGCTCCCGCTCAATGGCAGGTGCGAGCCGCGCCAGCTTGCCTTTCACCAGAAAATCGTGCGCGCCTGCTCTGAGCGCGTTGACGGCGGATTCTTCGTCGATTGTGCCGGACACAATGATGAACGGCAGGTCCTGGCCGCTGGTGCGCAGCACCTTGAGCGCCTCCATGCCGCTGAACGCGGGCATGCTGTAGTCGGACACGACTGCGTCCCAGGCTCTCCCGGCCAGCGCCGATCGCATGGCTTCTTCAGTCTGCACACATTGATACGACACGGCATACCCGCGGAGGTCGAGATCAGTGACGAGCAGCTCGACATCTTCCGGAGAGTCTTCGACGATGAGCACGCGGAGCGGCTTTTTCATGGCGCGGGCGCTGCAATCCTCGTATCGGTTCGAAGGCCTTCCCGCACCGTAGGACAAACTCGCACCGACGGCGGCGACGTACGTATAATTCCCGGCGGGGAGGACCGCATGGACACTCGGATGGACACCCACGTCAAGGTGCTCGGCGTGCTTTACATCGTGCTCAGCGCACTCGGGACCCTTGGCGCCTTCGTCGTCGCCGCCACCATGGGTGTGGCCGGAGCCATCACGGCCGCCAACGCGCCGGCCAGTGATGTGGCGATCGCACTGCCGATCATGGGACTGACGGGCGCCGCGGTGTCGGGCTATCTCCTCGTGGTTTCGGTTCCCGGCTTGTTCGCGGGGATCGGGTTGTTGAAGTTCAAGTCGTGGGCGCGGATCCTCGCGATCGTGCTCGCGGTGGTTCACGCGATCGACATTCCGGTGGGCACGATCGTCTGCATCTATACGTTGTGGGTGCTGCTATCGGAAAGAGGATCGCGTCTCTTCACGGCGGCGCCGGCCGCGGTTTCGAGCACCGCCACGGCATCATGAACCTGAGCGCCGCCAAATCCAGATAGGTCGCGCGTGAAGCCCTGGGAGCTGCTTGGCGAGACCCGCACGCCTGACGGCAGCCTGATGGCGTTGATGCGCCGCGACCGCGAGCACGTCATTCTGGCCAACGGCAAGCCGCTGATGTCCAGCCTGATGCACGGTTCCGAAGAGGCGCTGGCGGAGATGGCGTGCCGGCAGGCACGTACGCGGCGGGAGCCGTGGGTGCTGGTGGGCGGCCTGGGCATGGGTTTCACGCTGCGCGCCACGCTCGATGTCCTGCCGCCAGACGCCACCGTGATCGTGGCCGAGCTGCTGCCGGCCGTCGTCGAATGGAATCGCGGACCGCTGGCGTTGCTGGCGGGCGCGCCGCTGAACGATCGCCGCGTGACCGTGCTGCAGGAAGACGTGGCCGAGGTGCTGCGCGACGCGCGGGGCAAATTCGACTCGGTGCTGCTGGATGTGGACAACGGACCGTCGGCCTTTACCGAGTCGGCCAACGCCGGCTTGTACACGGATCAGGGGCTGACTCACGTAAAGACAGCGCTCAAGCCCGCCGGCGTGCTTGGTATCTGGTCGGCGTGGGACGATCGCAAATTCGAGCAGCGCCTTCGCTATAACGGTTTTCGCGTGGAAGTCACCCGTGTGCGCGCCCGCCTCAAGAAGGGCGGACCCCGCCACACCATTTTCATTGGGTATACGTAGGCTGGGCGCAGCTCTTGCAGAGGACTCATCGTGCCCCGCGCCCTTTTCCGCTGTGTCCTGCCCCTTGTTCTGAGCGTTTCACTGCTGGCGTCCGGGCCGGATTTGTCAGAGCTCCAGGCGAGATTCGACAAGATCGTACGCGCGGCTAGAGCGCAGGTGGGCGTGGCGCTCATCCATGTGGAGTCCGGCGCGCAGATGGACATCAACGGCGATCGGTACTTTCCGATGGCCAGCGTCTACAAGCTGCCGATCGCGCTCGAGCTGCTCACGCAGGTGGCACAGGGCCGGCTTTCTCTGGATCGCGACGTGTGGATTGCCGAAAGCGATATCCGCGCCTGCTGCACCATCTCGCGGCGGCATCCGCACGGCGGTCTGTCGATGACGGCGGGCGAGCTGCTGGAACTCATGATGGTGGACAGCGACAACACCGCTGCCGATGCGGTACTGAAGCTTGTTGGCGGACCGGAGGTGGTGCAGCAGCGCGTGCGGCGGCTCGGGTTCAACGGCATCAACGTGAACCGGTACGAAGGCGACATCAATCTCGAGATGACCGGCGTCCAGAACCCGCCGCCGAAAGAAGAGTGGACGCTCGCGCTTCAGCGGAAGCTGATCTCGGAAGTGCCGCCGCAGGCGATGCGCGACGCGCGCGCGAGATACACGGCCGATCCGCGCGATTCGGCGACGCCGAACGAGATGGCGCGTTTCCTCGGCCGGCTGCAGCTGGGTGATCTGCTGCCGCCTGCGCAGACGGACCTGCTGCTCGATCTGATGTCCAGGGCGAAGACCGGGCCGAGCCGGCTGAAAGGGAAGCTGCCCGAAGACACGATCGTGGCACATAAGACCGGCACCACGGAGACGGTCATCAACGACGTGGGCGTGATCACGCTGCCTGAGGACGCCGCGTTTCCGGGTCATCTTGTGCTGGCGGTGTTCGTGACCAACGGCCGGATCAGCGCGATGCAGCAGACCATCGCGCAGCTGTCCGGCGCGGCGTTCGAATTCTTCAGCGGGAAGCCGTTGCCGAAACCGAAGCCGAAGCCCGCCAGGCCGAAGCGAGCAGTGCGAGCGCGGCGGCCCCGGCTACCGACCAGAACCACATCTTCGGCCAGAGCAAAATAGGATACGGCTGCGCCTCACTGACGAACGGCCCCGCCACGTCCGCAGCCGATGCGGACGAAGCGCGAGCGGCGGCATCGGCGCGCTGCTCCGCGGGCCAGCGCGCGCTGTCCGGCAGCGCGTACGACGAGGTGTCCAGGACGGGCGCGTAATAGCGCTCGAGAATCAGGTTCTCGTTCCAGGCCGCCAGATATTTTTGAGCGGACCAGTCGGTGTTCCGCTGCCGGATGTGCCAGAGGCCCTCATCCATATATTGATCTTCGCGCGAGTACCGGTGAAGCACCTTCGGCGGGTGACTGCGCCACCTCACGGCGCGATCGCCCGCCAGCGTGTCCAGCTCCTCGCCCGTGTAATGCGACCTGAAAAAAAGGGGTACGGCCCCTTTTTCAAAAAGGGGCCGTACCCCTTTTTGGGCGATTGCCTTCAGCTCTACCAGGTGGCCGAGGTGGGCGGAGCTGACGAAGGCGGCGAAGACCAGCAGCGCGGCGGCGCTCGCGATGCAGATGGCCGAGACCGATCGCACGCGCAGCGGGCGCGAAAATGTCTCTGGAGGCTCCACGGCCACGCCCACGAGCAGCCCGCAGCAGATCGCGATGAGATTGAGAAGCACGTCGCGCATCTCCCCCACGCGCACCGGCACGAACCACTGCAGCCATTCATCGAGCGAACCCACGATCAGCCCCGCAAGCAGCGGCAGCACGAACGCCGATGCGTCGCCCCGCGCCCGCCACGCGTGATAGAAGAGGATCGTGATGACGCCGTACTCGACAAAGTGGAAGTGCTCCACGGCATCCACATCCGCAACGCCGGAACGCGACGCCAGGCTGTACGCCACGCCGATCGTCAGGGCGGCGGCCAGCGCGGCGTACCGCGCGCCTCGATGAGTTCGAATTCTCAGGATCGCCGCGCCCATCGCTGCGATCACGGCTGCCGCCACCATCCCGCCGACGATCGCGACAAAGTGCGTGGGAAACGCAGACCGGAGGACGCCGCGGATCTGCCCCATGATCGGCGCCGCCAGCACCACAGCCGCCGACACCGCGGACGCCGCCATCAGGCGCCGGCTGGGAACGATCACAACGTCTGCGGTTCGATGTCGATGGAATAGATCCTGTCGCCGGCAAGATTGTGCAGGCTCACCGTCATGACACCGGTGCGCGCGGCAATCTTCACCATGCCGAAGTACTGCAGGCCGCTCGCCGGTCCCACCGGCGTGGTGAGCGCAGGCGGCACGGAGGTGTAGAGCACGTGCGGTCCGAAGGTGTTGTCAAGCTCGTTGCCCAGGCCAGTCCCCGCATGGAGCGGTCCCGCGACGAACTCATAAAATGGATCGAAGTCCTTGAACTGCGCCCGGTCCGGATCGTACCGATGCGCCGCGGCGTAGTGGACGTCGGCGGTCACCCAGATCACATTCCGGATCTTCCGGCGGCGGATGAAGCGCAGGAGCCGCGCCACCTCATGCTCGCGCCCAAGCGGAGGGCCGTCCCCGTTGGCGAACGCCTCGAAGTTCGTGGCGCCGTCCTTCACGATCAGGCCGATGGGCAGATCGCTCGCAATCACCTTCCAGGTGGACGTGGACATCGCCAGCGTCCGCTGCAGCCAGTCGATTTGTGCGGCGCCGGCCATGGCGCTCTCGGCGCGCGACGACGTCTGGCGGTTGGCCGAATTCGGGCCGCGATACGTCCGGAGATCCAGCGCGAAAACGTCCAGCAGCGGACCGTACTGCACCCGGCGGAAAATCTCCGGCACCGCCTGTGGCTTCGAGCCCTTCACGAGCCGGATCGGCGTGTGCTCGAGAAACGCCTGCCGCGCGCGGTAGCTGAGCGTCGCCACGTTCTTCTCCGTGTAGCGCTCGTCATCCCGGATCGTCTGCTGCGGGTACCAGTTGTTTCGCACTTCGTGGTCGTCCCACAACACCAGCTGCGGAATCTCGGCGTTGAAGCGGCGGACGTTCTCGTCCAGCATGTTGTAGAGATGGTTGCCGCGGAACTCGTCCAGTGTCTCCGCCACTTTCGACTTCGCCGGCGTCACCAGGTTTTTCCACACCGTACCGTCCGGCAGCGTGACTTCGGGCACCAGCGGACTGTCTGCGTAGATGGTGTCGCCGCAGTGGATGAAGAAGTCCGGCCTGGTGCGCCTGATCGTCTCGTACATCCGCAGGCCGCCCCACGCGGTGTTGATGCCCCAACCCTGTCCCACCGTGTCTGCCGACCAGGCGAACTGGATATCGCGGATCGGTCCCGGCTGCGGCCGATAGCCGGGCGCTGCCAGAAAGCTGCCGGTCACAGGCACACTAATGAGCCGGGGATCGGACAGATCTTCGAACGTGACGCGGTAGAAAATGCGCTGGCTGGGTGGAAGATCGAGCAGTTCGACCCGGCCGGTGAAGCCGTTCTCTGCACTCGCGATTGGGCCGAGAATCCGCCCCGCGTCGTCGAACGATTCCGTGGTGGCCCATTCCACCTGCATCCGCGACGGGCGATCGGTGCAGCTCCACACCACGGCGCGGTGCGACGTCACGTCGCCGCTCGATACGCCGTAGATCAGCGCCGGGCGTGAGGCGTCCTGGCGGAGGAGCGCGGGCGCCAGCGCGTACGCGCCAGCCGCCTGCGCGGCCGTCGAGAGGAACTGCCGTCGATCGACGCCCTTCGACATAAAGGGCGTCAGGATAACCCGGAGTGGAGCGGAAGCGTCACCACGAAGAGGCTGCCCTGGCTGGCGGAGTCCTCGAGCGCCAGCGAGCCGCCGTGTGCCGCCGCAATCCAGCGCGCGATGGGCAGTCCCAGCCCGGCGCCCGGCGCGCCGCCAGAGTCCAGGCGCACGAACCGCTCGAAGATGCGCTCGCGCTCGGTCGCCGGAATGCCCGGGCCCTGATCGCTCACCGCCACGCGGACCGCGCCATTGCTGTGCGTCATCTCCACGCGCACCGGCGTGCCGGACGGCGCGTGCCTGACGGCGTTTTCGAGCAGGTTGATCAGCATCCGGCGGATCAAATCCTCGTCCGCGCTCAGCTCGACGTCGCCCTGCGCCGACACGTCCACCTGCACGCGCTTTTCGCGTCCGAGCACGTCCACGGCCCTGGCGCATTCGGCAATCACATCGTCCAGATAAAAACGTTTCGTGACCAGCGGACGGCCTTTCACGTCGGCGCGCGCGAGCAGGAACAGATCATCCACGAGCCGCGTCAACCGCTTCGCCTGCTCGGCGATGACCCTCACCGAGTCCTGATACTCCGCTTCGGAGCGGCCCTGCCGGCTCAGCGTCACGTCCGCAGCGCTCCGGATCACGGAGACCGGCGTGCGCAGCTCGTGCGACGCATCAGCCATGAAGCGGCGCTGCGCCTCAATCACGGGCCGCAGTGTGGACCGCGAGAGAAACCATCCGCCACCCAGTGCGACTACCAGCGTGACGGGAATGATCGTGAGGAACGCGCTGCGAACCAGCGCCACGTGCCGGTTCACGGCGCTCAGCGGCGCCGCGTTCAAGAGCAGATAGTCTGCGCCTTTGAATTGCTGACGCGTGACGAGCGTCCGCCACTCGCTGCCGCCGGCGGCCAACGTGCGGAGGCCTTCGGCGATGCCGCTGGATCCCACCGCGGCTGGTGGCAGATCTTCCCAGCGCGCGCCAAGCAGCCTTGCCTGCGGATCGTAGATGGCGACCGTGATGCCGGCGATGCGGAGCTCGCCGACGGTGTCTTTGGATGCGGCGGTGAGGTCGAGGCCCTCGGTTTCTTCCGCCTTCATGCCGAAGGCCGTGGTGGAGGCCGCGCGCCGCAGGTCTTCGTCGACCGACGCCAGCTCCAGGCGGAAGACCAGCGCGTAAAGTCCGGCGCCAAGCAGGGTGAGCGCCGCCAGCACAGCCGCCGTGTATAACGCTGTCAGCCGGCCGTGAATGCCGAGCGCCATGTCATTCGGATGGGTCGGCGATGCGGAGCTGGTAGCCTTCGCCGCGGCGCGTGCGAATCAGCGAGTCGTGGCCGGCAATGTCCACTTTACGGCGGAGTCTCTGCACGTAGACGTCGATGACGTTCGAGAGCGGATCGTAATGCTCGTCCCACACGTGTTCGGCGATGTCCGCGCGGCTCACTACCGCGCCCGCGTGATGGGCGAGATACTCGAGCAGCGCATATTCCCGGGCCGTGAGCGTCACCTCGTGATTGCGGCGGTGCACGCGGCGGGCGGTGGTGTCCAGGCGCAGGTCGCCCACTTGAATCACATCGGGCACGGGTGGCCGCGCGCCGCGCCGGATCACGGCGCGCAGGCGCGCCAGCAGCTCGCCGAAATCGAACGGCTTCGCCAGGTAATCGTCCGCCCCGGAATCGAGGCCGGCGATCCGATCTTCCACCGCATCGCGCGCAGTGAGCATGAGCACGGGCACAGGCGATCCGCGCCGGCGCAGCTCGCGGCACACGTGCAGTCCGTCGGCGCCCGGCAGCATCACGTCCAGAACCATGGCGTCGTAGTCGGTGATGGACGATTGATAGATGGCCGCAGGGCCGTCGGCGGCCACGTCCACGGCGTAGGCCTGCTCGCGCAAGCCCTTCGCCAGCATCCTGGCGGCATCCGGCTCGTCCTCGACCAATAAAATTCTCATGACTGACGGCTGTCGACCGTCGACTTTCGGCTTCTGGTTTTAATCGCTGCGTACAGTCCCGGCACGATGAGCAGCGTGACGGGCGTGGAGAGTGTGAGGCCGCCAATGACGGCCAGCGCCAGCGGCTTCTGCAGCTCCGCGCCCGCGCCAAGGCCCAGCGCCAGCGGCAGGAGGCCGAACAACGTGCAGAAGGTGGTCATGAGAATCGGCCGAAGGCGGATGCGGCCCGCGTGCGCGATGGCCGCTTCGAACGACTCGCCGTTCTGATGAAGATGCTCGGAGAAATCGAGCAGCATGATGCCGTTCTTCACCACGAGCCCGATAAGCAGGATCAGTCCCATCGCCGACGAGACGTTCAGATCAGTGCCGGTGAGAAGCAGGAGCGCCAGCGCGCCGCACAAAGACAACGGCGCCGCGATCAGAATCAGCGTGGCCGGCACGAACGCCCTGAAGTGGAAGAGCAGCACCAGCAGCACCAGGAACGTGCCGATGCCGAACACCATCAGCAGCTCACGGAACGCCTGGCGCTGCGATTCGTACTGGCCGCCCACTTCGTACGTGTAGCCCACCGGCAGCTTGAGCGACTGCAGTTTCGTTTGAATCTCGGCCACCGCGCTTCCAAGGTCGCGTCCTTCGAGACGGCCTGTCACGCTGGCCATGCTGCGAAGGTTCTCGCGCAGCAGCTCAGACTGGCCGTTGGTGCGCACGGGATGCGCCACCGCGGACACAGGAATGAGCGCGCCGTCCGGCGTCCGCAGCATCGTCTCCGCCAGCCTCGGTGCTTCGAGGCGGTATGCGTCGGGCAGCCGCACCCGCACGGGCACTTGACGATCAGGCAGGCGAAGCTCGGTGGGCACCGCGCCCAGCCAGGACGCCGCAAGCTGGTTGGACACATCCTCAACTGTCAGTCCCACGCGCGCGCTGGCCACCGGATCGATATTCCACGTGACCTCGGGATTGCCCTTCTGCATGCCGACCACGTCCACGACGCCGTCCACTTTGCCGAGCATCTCCTCGACAGGCTCCGCCAGCTCCGCGAGCTTCTCCGGATCGTCGCCGAAGATCTTGATGTCCACCGGCGTGGGATTGCCCTCGAGATCCCCCAGCATGTCCTGCAGCAGCTGGACGAATTCGATGTCGGCCAGCGGCGCCGCTTCCTGCAGCTTCGGGCGCATCTCCGAAATGATTTCCTCGGACGAATGCGTGCGCTGGCTGCGCGGCTTGAGACGGACCAGGATGTCGCCGGTGTTCTGCGCGGTGGCAAAGAGGCCAAGCTCGGATCCGGTGCGCCGGGAATACGCGGCCACCTCTTTGTTCTCGCTGATGACCTTTTCAATCGCTCGCACCTGCTGGTCGGTTTCTGCGAGCGCGCTGCCGGCGGGCGTGAGGTAATCCACCACGAAGCCGCCTTCGTCCGCAGGCGGCAGGAAGCCGGTGCCGACGGCGTAGAAGAGCGCCACGGTGGCCGCCGCCAGCACGAGCGACAGCAGGACGGCGATGAACGGATGCGCGACGATGGCGTCCAGCCGGCGGCCGTAGAAGCGATCGATGCCGCTTTCTTTTTCCTCTGCGGCCTGCTTGTGGTGGCGGAACGCCCAACGCGCCAGCAGCGGCACGACGGTCACGGACAGGAACAGCGAGAGCAGCACGGCCACGGACAACGTCATCGAGAGTGCGCGGAAGAACTGGCCGACCACGCCGGACAGCAGACCCAGCGGCGCGAACACCACGACAGTCGTCAGCGTGGAACTGGTCAGCGGCGCCATCAGCTGGGACACGGCGTCCACCACGCTGTCCGCGCCTTCAGCCGCGCGCCGATGAATGTTCTCCACCACCACCACCGCATCGTCGATGACCAGGCCTATCGCCACGGCCAACCCGCCCATCGACATGAGGTTGATGGAGCCGCCGAAGACGTGCAGGAAGAAGAGTGTGGGGATGACCGCGAGCGGCAGCGTGACCGCCGCGATCAACGTGAGTTTCAGGTCGCGCAGGAAGACGATCAGCACCACCACGGCCAGGAATCCGCCGATGAGGATCGCGTCCCGCACGTTGGCGATGGCCACGGCCACGAATTCGGCCAGGTCGTACACCTTGGTGATCTTCAAGCCCGCCGGCAGCGAGTGCGCGAGATCCCGCAGCGTCGCTTCGATGCCTGCCTTCAGATCCAGGATGTTCGCGCCGATCTGCTGCGAGATGCTCACGGACACCGCATCCCGGCCGTTGCCGGTGACGAGGAGCGTGCGATCGGGTGTGCCCTGGTAGACCTTGCCGAGGTCGGCGACGCGGATCGTGGCGCCGTCCTTGGAGATGATGGGCGCCTCACCGATCTGATCGATGCTGGACCACAGGCCGGACGCCAGCGCGAGGTGCTGCTGACCGGATTCGGCGAAGCGGCCCACAGGGATCAGCTGATTCTGCGCCTTGAGCTTCTCGGCCACGTCGGTGACGGTGAGCTTGGCGGCGTTCAGCTTCAGCGGATCGAGCACCACTTCGATCTCGCGCGTGTCGCTGGCCAGCACTTCGATCTGTCCCGTGCCGGGGACGCGCGCCAGCGCCGGGCGCATGACGTACGACGCGTAGTCGTTCAAATCCGCCGTAGGCAGGCTGCCGGTGAGACTGAGGATGAAGACAGGGAAGACCGCGGGCGTGAGGCGCTCAACGTTGAGCTCGGTGTCCCCCGGCAGATCACCGCGCGCTTCCGCCACGCGGTTCTGCAGCTGCTGGAGCGCCAGCACCGTGTCGGTGCCCGGCGCGAACTGCGCGGAGATTTCCGCGGCGCCGCGGATGCTCCGCGAGCGCACACGCCGGATGCCGGGCACCTCGAGCGCCGCCTGCTCGAGCGGCCTCGTCACGGTGAGCATCATCGATTGCGGCGGCAGCGTGCCGCTGTGCGCGATGATCGCGATGCGCGGGAACTCGAGCGGCGGGTAGATGCTGCTCGGTAGCGAAAAGGCGGAGATTACGCCGGCAATGACCAGCGCCACCGCCAGCAGGACGGCGGCGCGCGAGTGATGAAGGGCGGTGCGCGCGAAGCTCATTATTTAGTTCGCATGGGGCCCCACCCCCATGCGCCGCCGTCGCTGTCCTTAGTGGTCATTTCTTCGGTGTCTCTGCAGCGGGCTTCTCATCGGCGTCGGGCTTTTCCGCTCCGGGCTTTTCGCCGGCGGCCTTTTCAGATTTTTCGTCGGCGCCCGGTTTTTCCGTGGTGATGGCGGCGCCGTCGGGAAGGCCGGCCTGGCCGTGCGTGATGACCTGCTCGCCCACCTTGATGCCCGACTTGATCTCGGCGTGTTCTTTGTCGGTGATGCCCACCACCACCACCCGCCGCTGCGCTTTCTTGCCCACGGCCACGAACACCGCCGTCTCATCGCCTTCGTGCACGAGCGCGTCCACCGGCACGAGGATCACGCCGGTGTGCTCCTCCGCATCGATTTCCGTCTGGACCGGCGTGCCCACGGCCAGGTTCGGGACCGAGAGAAAGCTCAGCCGCACCGGCGCCGCGGCCGTGCCGGGCTCCACTGCCGCCGGACGCGACGCCACCTTCATCGGGATAGGTGGCTGATCGTCGGCGGTCAGCACGCGCGCGGAGGAGCCAACCTTGATCCTGGACAGATCGGCGATCGGCACCGACGCGTCCACTTGCAGGCGCGCCGGATCGATCACGCGCAACACCGGATCGCTGGCGGCGGCCTCCACCAGATCGCCGGGATTGTGCATCCGCTTGGCGATGACGCCGTTGAACGTCGCCGTCACCGTGGTGCGCGCCGCGAGCTGCTGCGCCGAATTCCGCCCGGCCTGCGCCTGCGAGAGCGCGGCCTGCGCATCGGCCACATCTTTGGTGGCGTCTTCCACTTCCTTGCGCGCCGCCACGCCGCGGGTGAAGAGATCCTGCAGCCGCGTCTGGTTCTCGCGCGCCAGGCGGAGACGCTCGTCCGCCGCCGTCACCTCGGCGCCTTTGGACTGCGCCTCCGCGCCGAGCGTGGGAATTTCGAAGCGCACCAGCACGTCGCCGCGGCGGACCGGATCGCCTTCGGCCTTGGTGATTTCAAGGATGCGCGCCGGCTCCGGCGCCACGACGATCAGCTCTGCGCCTGCAGACGGATTGACGTCGCCGGTGGCATGAATCACGGCCTGGACCGTGCCCGTGGTGGCAGCCTCGGTGGTGACCGGCACGATGGTCTCGGTCTCCACCTCTTCAGTAGCCGGCTTGCTGCAGCCCGCAGCCGCCGCGCAAAGCATCAAGGACAGGGCTGAAGCCCTGTGCCACCGAGGCCCAGCTGAAGCCTTGTGCCACCGCGCGGAAGCGGCCCTCAGGTGGCACAAGGCTTTAGCCTTGTCGGGCAGGATCGAAAGAATAAAGAAGATCATGGAATGGGTGCCCCAATCGCGCGCTCGAGATCGCTCAGCGCGTTCTGAAGGTCCGATGCCGTCTGCAGCGACTGCAGCCGGACTTGCCGTGACTCCTGCAGCGCTTGCAGCAGCGCCGCGATGCCCGTCTGGCCGAGGCGATACGAGTCTTCCGCCATGCGCTCCACTTCGAGCGCCTGCGGCAGAATCTGATCGCGATACCGGAGATAGGTCAGGCGCTCGGCTTCCGCCAGCGCGGACGTGGACGTCACTTCGCCCGTCACGCGCGCCAGCACCGCCGCCCGCTGCGCCTGCAGCTGGGACAGCGTGGCTTGCTCCACGCGCACCGCGGCGCGGCCCGTCGTGAATATCGGGATCGTGACCGACGCCGCCGCGCGCCATCCCCACAGAAAATCCGGCTCGGAGTTGTGCGTGATGGTGACGTCCGGCGTGACGTCGGGCGTGCGCAGAGCATTGGCCAGCGCCACTTTCGCCTGCGCCTCCGCGATCTGGCGGTCCAGCACGGCCAGCTCGGCATTGGCGGACTGCGCGCGGGCCAGCGCCAGCGCGCCCACTAACGCGGGCGCGGCGTCGAGCGTGGTGGCGAGCGGGGGATTGGCGTCCAGCGGAAATCCAAGCAGCGCGTTCAACGTAATTCGTGCGGCGTCGGCCGTGGCGCGCGCGGAGCCGAGCTCGTTCTCCGCCTCGGCCAGCGCCAGCTGCGCCTGCAGCGCTTCCAGCCGCGGCGCGCTGCCCACTTCGAACCGCGCCTGCGCGGCGTCCGCCGCGCGCGACGCGAATTGCCGCAGCTCATCCAGGATCGTCAGCCGCGCCTCGGCGATCAGTCGCGCGAAATAGGCGGTGCGGACCTGCATGCGGATGTCCAGGATCGTGGCGGCCAGCTCGGCGTCGCCCGTTTGCAGCGTGGCCTTCGCCACGTCGATCCGGCGCGCGCGTTTGCCGCCCAGCTCCACCGGCAGCGCCAGCCCGAAATCCTGCTTCGGCGTCTCTTTTTCAATCTCCGCGTGCGCTTCGGGGTTGGGCCGTTCACCGGCCACATCGATTCCGGCCAGATCGATGGCCCGGCGCAGCCGCGCGGCGGCAATGGTCGGATTGGACGACAGTGCGCGCGCGAAGGCCGCGTCGAGAGTCAGCGGCGCGGCCGGGTCGGCCGCCGCCTGCGCTGCGGCGTTCGACGCGGAACCGATCGAGAGCGCGGCTGCGAACGCGGCGTGAACAACCAGACGACCCAAGCGCCCGAGCATGCTCAATCGACGATGAACGTGTGATGACAAAAGCGCGTCCTCATTGGCTGATCGTAATGGCGCTGCCATCCCGGAGATTCGACTGGCCCTGAGTCACAATCAGCTCTCCAGCCTTCAGACCCGATCGGATTTCCACCCGCTCGGCATCCCGGAGGCCCACCTCCACAGTGCGTTTGCGCGCCTCACTCCCCGCGGCCACGAACACCGCAGACGTATTGCCATCTTTCACTACTGCGATGGCCGGCACAAGAGGGACATTGGTGCGTTCCTCGGCGTCGATTTCCACGCCAAGTTCGGTGCCGGGCGTCAGCTCGGTGGCCTCTACGAACGCCAGCCTGACGGGGACGGCCTTGTCGCCCGGTTCGGCATGCCCGCGCGCCACCACGCGCAGCGGCTCGGGCGTGGACCTGGTGAGGGTCACACCGCGCGCGGAGGCGCCATCGGCGAAGCGTCCCAGTTCTGCCACCGGCACCGAAGCCACCACTTCCACCTGCCTGGGATCGACGACGCGAAGGATAACGTCGTCGGTGGATGTCCCCACCAGATCGCCGGGGTTGTGCAGCCGCTCTGATACCACGCCGTTGAAGGGCGCGCGGATCGTTGTGCGTTGTCCCGCGGCGTCCGCCACGCTCTGCTGCGCCGCATACAGCGCCACTTCCGCCTCCGCGTCGCTGACTTCGTGATCGGCTTCGTCCTGCTCCCGCTGCGAGGCCGCGCCCAGGGAGACCAGCTTCTGCAGCCGCGCCTGCACCGTCTTCGCATTCTCCAGCCGCAGCGCCGCGCGTTTGGCCGCCGCCGCGCGCACGCTGTCTTCCGCGTGCAGGGAAGGGAATTCAAACCGGACCAGTACGTCGCCCGCCTTGACCTTGTCTCCAACTTTCTGAGGGATCTCGACGATGCGGCCTTCTGAAGGCGCGATGGCTGCGAAGTCCGCGCCTGGAAGCGATGCCACCGCGCCGGTGGCGCTCACCACCGCGCGGATGTTTCCCACCTTGACGGTTTCTGCGACCACCGGAATCGGCGGCTCGGCTTCAGTGTCCTTTGAGCTGCTCCGGCGGCAGGCCGACATGCTCGCGGCCAGAAGCAGGGAGATGCAGACAATCCGCCAGCGCGGCATACGCCATCATCATATGCCGGGTCTACAAAGCAAGACCCGGCCTACGTACGTAGAGCGGGTCCTGTTTTTTGGACCCGCCGTGCACCTTTTGACGCGCCGTTCACCGCGCCAGATGAAACGGCACGCTGGTGACGATGACGTGCCGCTTGAAGAGCAGCGCGCCTTTAATAAGGAGCGCCTTCTGGTTGTGCAGCAGGTGATGCCACCAGCGCGCCGGCAGGAACTCCGGCAGGATCACGGTGACGTAATCATCGGGATGCGCTTCCTGCGTCTGCTCGATGTGCTCGAGCAGCGGTTCCATCAGCGAACGATACGGCGACTCGAGTACCGTCAGGCGCACCCCTTCGCCCCACTTCGACCAGTCGCGCTTCAGCGTGTCGGTCGCGGCCTCATCGACATTGACATACACGGCCTGCACATCGTCCGACATGCTGCGCGCGTATTGCAGCGCCTCCACCACGGCCCGCTGCACGCCGCTGATGGGCACCAGCACCATGTTGTGGCGGCGGGGCGGCGGCGCCCATTCCTGCACGCTGAGCTGCGCGGCCACGCGGTCGTAATGCCGCCGCATCGCGCGGAACACCGCCACCAGGCAGGGGATGAGCAGGATGATGATCCACGCGCCTTCCAGCGCCTTCGTGATGGCGACGATCACGAGCACGATGGCCGTGACGATCGCGCCGATGCCGTTCACCACCGCGCTGCTGCGCCAGCCGGCCTCGCGCGTGCGGCGCCAGTGGATCACCATGCCGGTCTGCGAGAGCGTGAACGACACGAAGACGCCGATCATGTAGAGCGGCAGCAGCGACTGCGTGTCGCCGTGAAACACGATGATCAGGATGCCCGCGAACACGCTGAGGAAGATGATGCCGTTGGAGAACGCCAGGCGATCGCCCTGATTCATGAACTGGCGCGGAAGAAAACGGTCGCGCGCCACTATCGACGACAACCGCGGAAAGTCCGCGAAGGCGGTGTTGGCGGCCAGTACCAGGATGAGCATCGTCGCGGCCTGCACGAGATAGTAAGGAGCGCCGCGTCCGCCAAACACACCGCGCGCCAGTTGAGACACCACGGTTTCGTGCTCGTTCGGCACCACCTGATAGACATGCGCCAGCAGTGTGATGCCGACGAACATCGTGACGGCAAGGAGCGCCATGGCCACCAATGTAGAAGCGGCGTTCTTCGATTCAGGGGGCTGAAACGCGGGCACGCCGTTGGAGACGGCTTCCACGCCGGTCATGGCGGTGCAGCCGTTGGAAAAGGCGGTCAGCAGCGTGAGCAGCGTGAGATTCGAGAGCTGATTGGCCGGCACCACCGGCTCGCCGGAAATCGGGGCGATGGTGCCGAAGAAGAAATGCCAGCTGCCGACGCCGATCAAGATCAAAATGCTGACGATGAAGAAGTACGTCGGCACGGCGAAGATCCGGCCTGACTCGCGGATGCCGCGGAGGTTGCCCAGCGTGAGGAGCACCAGAAAGATCAGGCCGAGCTCCACGCGGCTGACGTGATACTGCGGCAGCGCAGAGGTGACCGCCGCCACGCCGGCCGCGATACTCACCGCCACCGTCAGCGTGTAATCAATCAGCAGCGCGGCGGCGGCCACCAACCCTGCGTTCTGGCTGATGTTTTCCTTCGCCACGATGTACGCGCCGCCGCCGCCGGGATACGCGAAGATCGTTTGCCGGTAGGAGAACGCGACGATCAGCAGCAGCGCGGCGATGAGCAGGCTGATCGGTGTTGCGTACCCGAAGGCCGCGCGGCCTCCGATCATCAACACCAGCAGGATCGCTTCGGTGGCGTACGCCACCGACGACAGGGCGTCCGACGACAGCACGGCCAGGCCGGTGACGCGGGACAGGCGTTCGTGATGCGCGAGATGCGACGGGATCGGCTCCCCGACAAGGAGCTTCTTGATCTGCGGAAACAGACCTTCGTGTGGCACGGGACCTCCAACGGCCGGCGAGGTTAGCTGACGGGCTCGAGGTTGGAAGTCCTCTACCAGCGCTGACAACGGAGGGCGCAACAACAGTTGCGCAGTCGGTGTCGGCGCTGGATGCGCCCCAGAGACGCGCACTGCGTCTCAGCGGTTCCCCCGCATCCTCCGTCGCCGCTGCGCGCGTCGGAAGAATTAGGCCAGACCCGGCAAGTATACCGCCAAACGGGCTGTGATACGATCCGCCAAGTCTTTTGTTTTTATGCCCTTCCGAGCCATCACCGGCCATCGCCGCGTGTTAGACCTCCTCTCGCGATCAATCGCGGGCGGAACGCTTCCGCAGAGCCTGATTTTTTCCGGGTCCGAAGGCGTGGGGAAGCGCCTGGCCGCGGTGGCAGTGGCGCAAGCACTGAACTGCACGAATATCGGGGGTGTCCGGCTTCAACCGGACCGTCCTTCCGGCGAACGCGCAGACGCGTGCGGCGAATGTTCCGCCTGCAAGCGGATTGCGCGGGGCGTCCACGGCGATGTCCTCATGGTGAAGCCGGGTGACACCGGCGTGATCAAGATCGATCAGGCGCGCGAAGTCATCGATCGCGCGATGTACCGTCCGTTCGAAGGACGCCGCCGCGTCACGATCATCGACGATGCCGATGCCATGGCGGGACCTGCGCAGAATGCGCTGCTGAAAACGCTCGAGGAGCCGCCCTCCTCCTCCGTGTTTATTCTGGTGACGTCGCGTCCAGATGCGCTGTTGCCGACAGTGCGATCGCGCTGCTCGCAGATCAGGTTCGGACGTCTCAGTCCTGGCGATGTGGCGATCCTGCTGGAACGTGACCACAGGTATTCCGCGCGCGAGGCGCAAGCTGTGGCGGCCGCCTCCGGCGGAAGCGTGGGGCAGGCGCTGAACGCCCAGGCCGATGAGTTTGCCGACGCGCGCGGCGATGCCGAAGCGCTGCTGCGCGCCGCGCGCGGCCGAAGCGACGCGCGGTCGCGAGTGGAGCGCGCGAAAGATCTGATCAAAGGCGGCGGGCCGGCGTCTTCCGAGCGCGAGCATCTTGGTCTCCGCCTGCAGGCGCTCTCATCGCTGGCGCGTGACCTGAGCGTGCTCTCGAGCGGCGCCAGCCCCGAGTGGCTGGCGAACCTCGATCTGCGCGATGAGCTGGATGCGCTGGCCAAGTCATTCGACAGCGAGCGCGCGCTTGGGTTATTTTCCGCCGTGGATCGGGCGCAGAGCGCGCTCGACGGCAACGTGAGCCCGAAAGTGGTGGCCGACTGGCTGGCCCTGCAGATCTGATGAGCGAACCTGCCCGCTATGTCTCCGTGAAGTTCGCGCCCATGGGCCGCGCGCAGACCTTTCTGCTCGGGGACCTCGCGCCGTCGGCCATGCCCGTCCGCGGCGATCGTGTGGTGGTGCAGACGGAAAACGGTCCCGCCATGGGCGCCGTGGTGGCGACGATCCAGTCGGTGGCCGAACGCCAGCGCGGTCCCGCCGACTCCACGCATAAATTCGTCCGCAAGGCGACCCCCGACGATGTAGTGGTGAAACTGAAGCGGCAGCAGCGCGAGCAGGAGGCCTACCGCCTGGCGCTTCTCAAGGTGCGCGAGCGCGGTCTGGAAATGAAGCTGACGCGCGTGGAGCTGCTGTTCGACGGCTCGCGGATGATTTTCTATTTCACCGCGGAAGGGCGCGTGGATTTCCGCGAGCTGGTGCGCGAGCTCGCCTCCGAATTCCACACGCGGATCGAGATGCGCCAGATCGGCGCGCGCGACGAAGCCAAGATGCTCGGCGGCTACGGATCGTGCGGCCGCCCGCTGTGCTGCACCACGTTCCTCAACACCTTCGAGCCGGTTTCCATCAAGATGGCCAAGCAGCAGGACCTCAGCCTCAATCCGTCGAGGCTCTCCGGCCTGTGCGGCCGCCTCAAGTGCTGTCTCCGATACGAGTTGCCGAACGCGAAAGGCGTGCGAGGCGGCGGGTGCGGCGACGAGGGCGGCTGCAGCAATCCCTCCGGCTGCGGCACGGGCGGCTGCGGCAACTGCGGGTCCGGCGGCTGCGGCGGGTCGTGCGGACGCTGAGAGTTGACCTTATACCTCTTCTCTCATCCCTCATACCTCGCGTAGCTTCACCATGTTTCTCCCCAGAATCGCCATTACCGCCGGCGACCCGGCCGGCATCGGCCCGGAAATCGCCCGGAAAGCGGCGGCGGATTCCCGCGTCCGCGCGGTCTGCGAGCCGCTGATCTACGGCGCCACGCGGGAGTTCGCGCCCGGATTGCTGTCGGCCGCCGCGGGCCAGGCGGCCTACGAAACCATTCTGCGCGCGGTCCGCGATGCGGAGGCCGGCGGCGTCCAGGCCATTGCCACGGCGCCTGTCAATAAAGAGGCGCTGGCGATGGCGGGTCTGCCGTGGCGCGGCCATACGGACATGCTTGCCGCGCTCACCAACACGCGTGATGTCGCGATGATGTTCCACTCCGAAAAACTCAAGGTGGTGCTGGCCACCATCCACATTCCGCTGGCCGAGGTTCCGGCGGCGCTTACCGAAGCGTCGCTCGGCACGGTGATCCGGCTGACGGCGGATGCGATGCCGAGGTTCGGCATCGACCATCCGCGGGTGGCGCTTGCCGGCCTGAACCCTCATGCCGGCGAGCACGGTGTGATTGGCCTGGAAGAAGAGCGCGTGCTGGCGCCGGCGGTGGCGCGTGCGCGCAAGGCCGGAGTCGACGTCACCGGTCCCTGGCCGGGCGACACGGTGTTCACGCGCGCCGTCGGCGGCGAATTTGACGTCGTCATTGCGTGCTATCACGATCAGGGGCTGATTCCGGTAAAGTTGATCGCGTTCGGCGAGGCGGTCAATGTGACGCTGGGCCTCCCGATCATCAGGACGTCCGTGGATCACGGCACGGCGTTCGACATCGCCGGCAAGGGCGTGGCGAGTCCGGACAGCCTGATCCACGCGGTCGTTCTGGCGGCAAGACTGGCGGCCCATGGCGCTTGAGAAGACCGAACGCGAAGCGGCGCAGAAGAACATCGCCGAAAACCGGAAGGCGTTCCACGATTACCACATCCTCGAGACGTTCGAGACCGGCCTGGTGCTCCGCGGCACGGAGGTCAAATCGATTCGCGAGGGCAACGTCAACCTGCGCGACAGCTTTGCGCGGATCGAAAACGGCGAAGTCTTCGTCTACGGCCTTCACGTCCAACCGTACAGCCATCGCGGGTACGCCGAACACGAGCCGCTCCGGCCGCGCAAGCTCCTGCTGCACGCGCACGAGATTCGCAAGCTCATCGGCAAGACGGTGGAGCGCGGCATGACGCTCGTGCCGGTGCGGATGTACTTCAAGAACGGGCGGGTGAAGCTGGCGCTGGGCCTGGCGCGCGGCAAGCAGATGCACGACAAGCGCGAGACGATCAAGAAGCGGGAGACCGATCGCGAGACACGCGCGGCGGTGAAGCACTCGCGGCGATGACCACGCGCGTGCTGATTACCGGCGCGGGCGCGCAACTGGCGTCGGCTCTGCTCGAGGAGTTCCAGGGGACGGCGGAGCTGCTCGCCCTGCGCCACGCAGAGCTGGACATCGCGGATCATCCGGCTGTGCGCCGCCGGCTCGACGACTTCAGGCCCACGCTGATCCTCAACTGCGCGTCGTACAACCTCGTGGACAAGGCCGAAGACGATCCGGCGTCCGCGCTCCGCGTCAACGCGATGGGGGTCGGCGTGCTGGCGCGCGCCGCCGCGGATCACGAGGCCACGCTGGTGCATTACAGCACTGATTTTGTGTTCGACGGCCACGCTGACCGGCCGTACACCGAAGACGATCCGCCGAATCCGCCGGGCGCATACGGATCATCGAAGTTGATCGGGGAGTGGCTGGCGCTCGAGGCGCCGAAGGGGTACGTGCTGCGCGTGGCCAGTCTATTTGGCGGGGACACGGCCAAAGGCTCCGTCGATCGGATCGTGGAGGCCATCCACGAAGGCCGCGAAGCGCGCGTGTTTTCGGATCGCACCGCCTCGCCCAGCTACGTCTGCGACGTGGCGGCGGCCACGAAGGCGCTCGTGGAACGAGGAGCGCCCGGCTTGTATCACTGCGTCGGAACCGGCAGCTGCACATGGGTGGAACTGGCACAAGAGGCGGCCAGGCTCATGGGCCGCGAGCACGACGCGCGGCTGGTGCCGGTGCTGAGCTCGGAAATGGCGTTCCGCGCGGCGCGGCCGGCATTCGCGGCGCTGTCCAACGCCAAGCTGCGCGCGATTACGGCCATGCCGACGTGGCAGGACGGTCTCGCGCGATCGATCAAAGCGCGGTTTTAACCAGCTCCGCCACGAGCTCCCCAATCGCCAGGCACGACGTCAACCCCGGTGAATCGATGCCCGCCACCTGCACCAGCGACGGCAGGTGTGCGTCCTGCCTGATCATGAAATCGGCGAACGCCTGGTCGGGCGGATGGAGCTTGGCGCGGATGCCGCTTCCGGCCAGGCGCAGATCCGCGATGCGCAGCTCCGGCATCAGCTCGCGTGCGTCCGCCAGGAACGTGTCCAGAGGCTGGCGATCGGTCTCGTAGTCATCTTTCGCGCTCTGGTAACGGGCGGTGGGCCCGATCAAGACGCCGCCGGAGGTCGTCTTGGTGAGATGCGTGCCCAGATGGCCGGCGGCACCCGGCAGGGGGTAGATCAGTCCGTTGAGCCGACCCTGTTTCGATCGCACGAGCTCCGCATATTCGCCCCGCGTCGGATAGATCCGGAACGGCTCCCCGCCAAGCATTCTCGACACGTCGTCCGCATAGAGCCCGGCGGCGTTGACGACACAGCGCGCGCGGAAGTACTCGCGCGGTGTTTTCAGCTCGAACTCTGCGTCGCGCAGGGCGCCGCCCTCGAGCCTCGTGGCCGGCAGCATGAGCACGTCGCGGTCGCTGCAGTCGGCCGCCAGCGCGCGCACCAGCGCTTCCGCCTCCACCACGCCCGTGCTCGGTGAGTAGATCCCGGGCTGCGCGCGCACGTGCGGTTCCCGCCGCGCGACGAAGTCCGCGTCCACCAGCTCGAGATCGTCGACGCCGTTGGCGCGTCCGCATGCGAGCAGCGATTCCAGCTGTGGTCGCTGGTCCGCGGCGCCGACAATCAGTTTTCCGGTGCGGGTGTGCGGCACGCGGCGCGCCTCGCAGTACTCGTACAGCAGCTGCTTCCCGCGCAGGCACAGCCGCGCCTTCAGCGATCCGGCCGGATAGTAGATGCCGGCGTGAATCACGCCGGAGTTGTGCGTGCTGGTTTCCATCCCCGGCCGCGGGTGGCGCTCAAGCAGACAGATCGTGCGATCGGCGGTGGCGATGGCGCGCGCCGCCGCCAGTCCCACCACGCCTCCACCAATGATCGCGACGTCGACGGTGACCATCCGCGATATATCATACGACGCCGTGACGACGCCCCTTAAAATCCCGCTCCTCGATCTCAAGGCGCAGTACGCGCCGCTGCGCGAGGAGATCCTTGCGGCCGTGACGCGCGTCTGTGATTCGCAGCGCTTCATCATGGGACCGGAGGTAGAGGCGCTGGAGCGCGAGTTGGCGGCCCAACTCGGCGTGACGCACGCCGTCGGGGTGTCCTCGGGGACCGATGCGCTGCTGGTGGCGCTGATGGCGCTCGGCATCGGCAACGGCGACGAAGTGGTGACGAGCGCCTACTCGTTTTTCGCGACGGCGGGCAGCATTGCCAGACTGGGGGCGCGTCCGGTCTTCGTCGACATCGATCCGGTCACGTTCAATCTCGATGTCGCGCAGCTCGAGCGGGCCATCACGGGCCGTACGAGGGCGATCATGCCGGTTCATCTCTTCGGCCTCGTGGCCGAGATGGATCCCATTCTTGCGCTCGCGCAACAGCGCGGCATTGCCGTCGTCGAGGACGCGGCGCAGGCAATTGGCGCGCGCTACCACGAACGTCAGGCCGGCACGTTCGGCACGTGCGGCTGTTTTTCTTTTTTTCCGAGCAAGAATCTCGGCGCCTTTGGGGACGCCGGCCTGGTCATCACCAGCGACGCCGCGCTGGCGCAGCGCGTTCGTGTGCTGCTCAACCATGGCGCGCAGCCGAAGTACTTTCACCGGCTGATCGGCGGCAACTTCCGGCTGGACGCGCTTCAGGCCGCGGTGCTCCGCGTGAAGGCGCCGCATCTGGCGGCGTGGACGGAGGCGCGGCGACGCAACGCCAGCCGCTACCGCGAGCTGTTCCAGGCGGCCGGGTTGGATCGCGCGCTGACCGCGCCTTCGCAGCCGGACGGCTGGTTCCACATCTATAACCAGTTCGTCATCGGGGTGCCGGATCGCGACCAGCTACGCGCCGATCTGCTGGCCCGGGGGGTTGAGACGGAGGTGTATTACCCGGTGCCGCTGCATCTCCAGGAGTGCTTCGCCGCGCTCGGCTATACACCCGGCGCGTTCCCGCACGCCGAGGCTGCCGCGCGCGAAACGCTCGCCCTGCCCATTTACGGAGAGCTCACCGACGCCCAGCTGCAGCACATCGTAGAGTCGATCGCCGCCTGCCTTACTCAACGGTAAGCGATCCCTTCGGGGGATCGGGATCCATGAATTCCCATTTGGTCACGGCCACGCCTCGTCCGTTCCAGGTGCGGCTCACATCGAACTCCAGCATGACGAGCGTGCCATACTTCGGCAGCCTGATGTACTTCGTGATCGGAAAATTTCCGCGGCGATCGACGCGCAGAATCAGCTGGTTGTTGTACCAGACGCTGACACGGACCGGCCGTTCGGCGGCGTCCGGCGCCACGGCGCCGATCGTCATCTTCAGCCATCGCCCTTCCGCGCGAAACACGTCGACGGCGTGGGCGGCCGTCCATCGGAATGCGGGGTCCTGCTCGTCGGCCGCGCCGAAGCCGTACTGATAGAGGAAGTCCGCGCGCATCGCGCGAACGGGCGGACGCAGATCGGTGCGGGCGGCATAGGCCGTGCCTGCCAGAAACAGGAGCAGGAGCGTCGTGACCAGGGGCCACTCGAACCGGGACCATGCCGCCTTGCGGACGGGCGCCGGCTCATCCACGGCTGTCAGTTTCAGACACCAGCAGGCGATCACCACGAACGTGATCGAAGGAATCACGTCGATTGTCGGCATCCCCAGCAGCGAGGCGAGTCCAAGTCCGACCACGGCGCCTTTGGCCGCGCCGACGGAGAGCCGCCGATCGTCCGGCCCGCGGCGCCGGACCACCACCCACACAAGCATGGCCGTCCAGACGATCCATCCGAGACTGCCCAGCACGCCGAGCTCGGCCATCTCCTGACGAAACCAGTTTTGCGCGTTGTCCGGGGGAAGAATCGTCCCGTCAATGAGGTAAAGGATGTCGGCGTACATGTAGTTGAACCCGCCGATGCCGATCCCCACGAGCGGATGCTCACGGATCATCTGCACCGCGGCGGTGCCGTACATCCCGCGCGACCACAGATGGTGAATCGTCAACATCAGGCCGGCCATCGAAAACCCGGGAGACACCGGTTCTGTCACAAACACGAAGAGCCGCGCCCATGGGCCCGCGGCCACGAAGCGGGGGAGCAGAACGGCGAAGCCACCGCCCGCCACAATCAGAAGTGCGAGTCCGATTGCCGCGCGCCGCAGCGTCAGATGACGGCGCGACGCCGCCAGCATCACACAGAGGCCGGACACGGCGGCCAGCAGCGCGGTCCGCGACCCGGAGGCCCAGACGGCGACCGCCAGGACCGCAACGGCAGCGACCAACGGCGCAAGCCAGCCCCGCGCGCGCCGGCTTGCCAGCGCCATCGCTGCCGCCACCGGCAGCCACATGGCCATCGAGGCGCCAAGGACGTTGGCGTCCCGCATGGTTCCCACGGCTCGTCCGATGCTGCCGAACAGCGTGAGATTCATGAACGACAGGTCGACCAGGGCCTGGTACGTGGCCACCAGCGCGGCCATCACGGCGCCGGCCAGCATGGGCCAGATGATCCGGGACTCAAAGGCCTTCAGCTGATCTCGCGGATACGCCAGCAACAACCAGTCGAAAAGCAGCAAACCGGTCATCGAGATCGACGCCACGCTCAACGTCCAGATCGCCACGATCGGCGGGCTCGCGCCCAGTCTCGAGTTATGGATGTTGCCGACGTCGATGAGCGCAGGGACGAAATCCACCTCGCGCAGCGTCACGAGCGGCCACGAGAGCGCGATCGCCAGTGCCCAGAACACCAGCGGAGATTTCCACCGCGGCGGAAAGGCCCATTCCCCGCGGATGCCCGCCGGCAGCATTGCACCGCATAGCGCGGCGATCCAGATGGCGGCGGACGAGTAGGAGTACATCCCCAGCCAGGCAAACAGCAGCGCGGGCACGAAGTAAGTGACGGCGAGCACCGCGCTCACGGCGAGATTGCCGAACAGCACGGCCGCGCCGCAGCCGAGGAGCAGCGCGAGCGCCGTGGGGATCAGAATGGGTGGCACACCCCGGCTGACCAGTCGCGCCAGCAGCCACAGCGCCAGAATATTTGACGCGGTGACCGCCACTTTGGAGAGCCGTTCCATGCGCGGTGTATTATCTCCCCGATGACAAAACGCGCGCTCATCACCGGCATCACCGGGCAGGACGGATCGTATCTGGCCGAGCTGCTGCTCGAGCAGGGGTACGACGTGACGGGAATTGTGCGGCGCTCGAGTGCGCCCAGTTACTGGCGGCTCGAGCATGTGCTGGATCGGATCCATCTCCGCCCGGCGGACCTGCTCGATCAGCTCTCGCTCATCAAGATTGTGGAAGCCGTCCAGCCGCACGAGATCTACAACCTGGCGGCGATGTCGTTTGTACCTGCGTCGTGGGATCAGCCGATGCTGACGGGCGAGTTCAATGCCCAGGGCGTGACGCGCGTGCTCGAAGCCGTCCGCCAGGTGGATCCGAAGATCCGGCTCTATCAAGCGTCATCGAGCGAGATGTTCGGGAAAGTGCGCGAGGTGCCGCAGACGGAAATGACGCCGTTCTACCCGCGCAGCCCGTACGGCGTGTCGAAGGTTTACGGCCATTACATCACCGTGAACTACCGCGAGAGCTACAACCTGTTCGCGGTGTCCGGCATCCTGTTCAATCACGAGTCGCCGCGCCGCGGCCTCGAGTTCGTGACGCGAAAAGTGACGGACGGCGTGGCCCGCATCAAGCTGGGAATGTCGGAGTCGCTGTCGCTCGGCAACCTCAACGCCTGCCGGGACTGGGGGTTCGCGGGTGATTACGTCCGAGCGATGTGGCTGATGCTGCAGCAGCCCGAGCCGGATGATTACGTTATCGCCACCGGCATCGCCCATTCGGTGCAGGATCTGGTCGAGATTGCCTTCGACCGTGCCGGTCTGGACTGGCAGAAGCACGTCAAGCTGGATCCCGCCCTGATTCGTCCGGCGGAAGTGGATCACCTCATCGGCGACTCGACCAAAGCCCGCCAGAAGCTGGGGTGGGTGCCTGCCGTCGACTTCAAAAAGCTCGTCCAGATGATGGTGGATGCGGACCTCGAGCGTCTGCGCCACTCGCCAACGCGCGCGGAAGCGCCTGCCCAGTTCTGATTCCTATCCCCTTGACACTATTGGACTAAAAGCGTGACAATCCACACGTTCACGCGGTGAACGATCCAGATTTTGTCATTCGCCTAACCTTCGCCCTGTAAGTCACGGGCACGAAGTGTCCTCGTGGATCGCCACGACATTCACACACAACGGCTGTTAGCGGAAGTGGAAGCCGGCAACGGCAGCTCGCAGCGCTCCCTTGCGCGCGAGCTGGGGATCGCGCTCGGCCTCACCAACCTCCTGCTGCGCCGCGTCGTCCGGAAGGGGTGGGTGAAGGCGACAAACATCCAGTCGAACCGCGTGCGCTATCTGATCACGCCGGCCGGCATCGCGGAGAAGGCGCGGATCTCGCGCGAGTACCTGGCAGGCAGCGTCAAGTTGTACACGGAGGCGCGGGACAGAATCGGCCACACGCTGACCTCGCTCTCCGCCCACTTCGCGCCGGACGAAGAGAAGCGAGTCGTGTTTTTTGGCGGCGGCGAAGTGGCGGAGATCGGTTACGTCTGTCTGCAAGACACCGATCTGACGCTCGTAGCCGTCGTAGACGACGTCCGATCGAAACCATTTTTTGGCATTCCGGTGCATCCGGTCGATCGCCTCGAGCCTTGCCGCCTGGAGGGCGTGCCGTACGGCCGCATCGTCGTGATGTCGTTTTCGGATCATGCCGCCATCCGTGACACGCTGGAGGCTCGGAGCATTCCTTCGGACATCGTTGAATGGATCTGAGCCGCAAACGGATTCTCGTCACGGGCGGCTCCGGGTTTCTCGGATCGCATCTGCTCGACACGCTTCGCGACAAAGGCTGCACACAGGTTGTGGCACCCAGGCGCCAGCAATTCGATCTCACCAGGGAGAACGACGTCCGGCGTGTGTATGCGGAGGAACGGCCGGAGGTGGTGATCCATCTGGCCGCGATCGTCGGCGGCATCGGCGCGAACCGCGCGAATCCAGGCAGGTTCTTTTACGACAACGCGATGATGGGTCTGCTCCTCATGGAGCACGCGCGCCTCAGCGGCGTGGAGAAGTTCGTAGCGCTCGGCACCATCTGCGCGTATCCCAAGTACACGCCCGTGCCGTTCCGCGAAGAAGACCTGTGGAACGGGTATCCGGAAGAGACGAACGCGCCGTACGGGCTGGCCAAGAAGATGATGCTCGTGCAGGCGCAGGCGTACCGGCAGCAGTACGGCTTCAACGCGGTCTACCTGCTGCCGGTGAATCTGTACGGGCCCGGCGACCATTTCGATCTGGAGACCAACCACGTCATTCCGGCGTTGATTCTGAAGTGCCTCGGCGCCATCAAACGGGGAGACTCTGAGGTTGTTCTGTGGGGAGACGGCACGCCCACGCGGGAGTTCCTTTACGTGAAGGACTGTGCCGGGGCGATCGTTCTCGCGACGGAGCGTTACGACGGAGATGAGCCCGTCAACCTCGGGGCGGGATTTGAGGTGTCGATTCGGAGCCTGGCCGAAACGGTCGCCGAGCTGACGGGCTTCACAGGCCGCATCGTGTGGGACACCTCCAAGCCAAACGGTCAGCCCAGGCGCATGCTCGAGACCTCACGTGCGAAGAGCGGCTTTGGGTTCGAAGCGCATACGCCTTTCAAGGAAGGGCTGAAGCGCACCGTCGATTGGTACCGGAGCCGCGTGTGAAGTCGAAAATCCGGTCCGCCGGACGTCGGGCGGCGCTGGGCTTGCGCCGCGTTCGCGCAGGTCTTGTGGGCACTGTCGTGTCCCCGGCCGATCTTTCCGCCGCGCTTGGAGTGCAGGAGCCGATGCTGGCGTCGAAAGCCGCCGGCATCCGCCACGCGCTGGGAGACCGTCTGCCGTCCGGGTGGCGTGATGCCAGCGAAATTCGCGCGACGCTGGATGCGCATGCGCCCGGTGAAATCGCCGCGATGACCGCACGCGCTCACCTGATCTGCCGTCATGTCTTCAACCTGCTCGGCTCAGGGCCGGCGGATCTCGGTCCTCGGATCGACTGGCACTGCGATTTCAAAAGCGGCTACCGGTGGGACTCGTCGCGCCATTACTCCGGACTCCGCATCGATGCGCAACGGGGTGCGGACGTGAAAGTGCCGTGGGAGCTTTCGCGAGGCCAGCATCTGCCGCTGCTGGCACAAGTCGAGCTGCTGACGGACAACGCCGGTTACGGCCGCGAAGCCGTCGAGCAGATCGAGGACTGGATTCGCGCCAATCCGCCTGAATTCGGCGTGAACTGGACGTGCGCGATGGAAGTGTCCATCCGGGCCGTCAACTGGTTATGGACCGCCGCGCTGCTGTCGGCGTCGCCGCACGTCTCGGATGAGTTCTTCGTGCATCTGCTTGCCAGTCTGCTGGCGCACGGCCGGTACGTGCGGGCGAATCTCGAAGTGATGCCGGACGGCACGCGCACGAACCACTACATCGCTGATCTCGTGGGCCTGTTGTATCTCGGGCTCTGCGTTCCGGAATTCGAGGAGTCGCGCGAGTGGCAGGAGCTCGCCCGCGCAGAGCTCGAACGCGAGATGCAGCATCAGGTGCTTGGCGACGGCGTCAGTTACGAATCGAGCATTCCTTACCACCGGCTGTCGGCGGAGATGTTCGTGTCCGCGGCCATCCTCGGGCGGAAGCACCGCATCGCCTTCATGCCTGCGTTCATGGCCCGCCTCGAACGCATGATCGAGTTCACGGCCGCCTATACCAAACCCAATGGCCTGGCGCCGCAGATCGGCGATGCCGACGACGGCCGCCTGCACATTCTGAGCGGCTATGGCAGCAGCGACTTCCGCGATCACCGGCATCTCCTGGCGGCGGCGTCGGTGCTCTTCGATCGCCCCGAGTGGCGTGCGCGCGCGGGAGACCGCTGGGTTGAGGGCCTGTGGCTGGGCGGACTCGGCGCGTGCCAGGCGGGTGTTATTACCGTTCCTCCGCCGCGGTGCGAGAGCGCCGAGTTCGATCAGGCCGGCATTTACATCCTCCGCAGCGATGACGGCATGGTGGTCTTCTCCGCGGGTGCCGTGGGCACAGACGGGCTCGGAAACCATAAGCACAACGACCTTCTGGCCGTCGAAGTGCAGCTGGGGGACGAAGACATCCTCGTCGATCCCGGTTCGTACCTGTATACGTCCGACTCTGTGGCCCGGGATGCGTTCAGGTCCACTCGCGCGCACAGCACCGTCATGGTGGACGGCGTCGAGCAGAACACGATTCCTTCGGGATCGCCGTTCAGCCTGGAGTCCGATGCTGCGCCCACGCTCGTCGACTGGCGCGTCGAACCGGACGAGACAACGGTGACCTGCGAACACGACGGATACACCCGGCTTCCCTCACCGGTGATTCATCGCCGGCGCGTCACGTTGGGCCGCCGCGACAACCGGCTGAGACTGGACGATGAGTTCGTGGCCGGCGCCGGCGCCGATGCCGTGCACGAGATCATGTGGAGCTTCATCTTCGCGCCGGGGTGCCGGATCTCCTCGACAGCTGGTGGATGGTCCATCGTCACGGCAGGAGGACGCGATGTACGGTTGACCGTTCCACGCGATCGCGCGGGCGCGCCCCTTGCAATTGTGCCGGTTCTCGAAGACGGGTTTGTGTCGCCCAGTTACGGCGTGGCGGTTCACGCACCGGTCCTTCGCTGGCAGTGGGCCGGATCCCTCCCCTTGTCGGTGCAGCTCGAGCTTTTTACGGAGCACTCTGCGAATGAGCGTCACGCATAACTGCGATCTCGATCCGGGACCCATCACGGCCTGCCAGATCTGCGGGTCCGGCGATCTCCAGCACGTGGTGGATCTGGGGTTCAGCGCGCCCTGCGATTCGCTGCTCACGCGTGAGCAGCTGAAGCAGTCGGAGACGACGTTTCCGCTGGACAGCTGGCGCTGCCGTGCATGCGGCCTGGTCCAGATCGATTACGTCGTCGATCCGCGCCATCTGTTTCATCCCAACTACCCGTACCGGAGCGGCATTACCGAAACGCTCAAGCGCAACCTGCACGGCACGGCCGTCCGGGTGGCCGAGAACGTCGGCGTGCCTGCCGGTGCGCTGGTGGTGGACATCGGATCCAACGACGGGACCGTGCTGGAAGGGTTCCATACTGCCGGCATGCGGGTGCTCGGCGTGGAGCCGACCAACATCGCGCACATTGCGATCGCGAACGGGATCCCGACCATCAACGGTTTCTTCAGCCGTGAAGTGGCGGATACGATTCGACGCGAACACGGCGGCGCCGCCATCGTGACGGCCGCCAACGTCTTTGCGCATATCAACAAGCTGTCCGAGCTGCTGACGGGCGTGCACACGCTGCTGGAGGACGGCGGCGTCTTCGTCACCGAATCGCATTACATGGTGGATATCCTGGAGACGCTTCAATACGACTCCATTTACTCCGAGCACCTGCGGTTCTATCTGATCAAGCCTCTCCAGCGGCTCTTCGACCAGCATGGTTTCACGCTGGAAGACGCCGAGCGGATCCCGAACTACGGCGGATCCATCCGCATCTATGCAAGAAAGGGAAGAGGCGGCCGCCCCAGACAAGCTGTCGCCAACCTCATCGCCATGGAAGAGCGGATGGGCGCCTACGAGGATCAGGCCTACGATCGCTTCCGCGAACGCACCGAGGCGTCGCGGCGCAACCTTCGCTCGTTGATTGTCCGGCTGAATGCCGAAGGCCGGCGCGTGGTGGGCATCGGATGCCCGGGCCGCGCGGTGACCCTGCTGACCTACTGCGGGTTGACGCCCGATCTGCTGCCATACATCGCGGAGCAATCCACGTCGCTCAAGCTCGGACTCTACACGCCGGGCACCCATATTCCGGTGGTGGACGAGGCGAGAATGTTCGAGGAACAGCCCGAGTATGCGCTGATGCTGACCTGGCATTACGCGGCGCCGATCATCAAGGCGCTCAGAGCGCGCGGACTGACATCGAAAATCATCGTTCCGCTGCCCGAGATCGTGATTCACGAGTGAAAGACATGAGCGTCGTCGTGCTCTCGCCGGGAGTTCCTCACCGGCTGCGCGGCGCAAGCTCGGTGCTCTTCTTTCAGTACATCGCCGGCATCGCCGCCACGGGCTGCCGGCTTCTTCACGTGCTGCTGATTGACGACTCGAACGCGGACGACCGCGCGCTGCAGGAGTACATGCAGGACACCGCGGCTTTTCCGAACATGACCGTGGTGCCCTGCGTCATGCGGCGGCTGTACGGGCTGCACCGATGGTCGCGAATGCCGTATGTTGGCGCGTTCAGTCCCGAGGTGCTCGATCGCATCGAGCGGTTTGCGCCGGACCGGATTGTTGCCTTCGATCTCCTGTGCGCCGCGTACGCCTCGTCAATCCGCTCCAGCGCGAAGCGCGTGGTCTGGCTCGGCGATTTGAATTTCGAAACCTTCTGGTATCACGCGTTGTACGACGTCCGAGAGCGGCTGTGGACCGCGGTCTGGCTGCCGCTCGCGGGGATTCAGTGCCTCCAGTGGAAGGCGTTTTATCGCCGGACGCTCACTGGCGTGCCATCCGTCGTGGTGGCCTCGAAATCATCAGAGGCGTCGATGAGGGAGCTCGGAGTGCCGGCGAAATACCTGCCGTACCCGTGGCCGGTGAGTTCGACGCTGGAGTCTGGTCTGCAGCCGCCCGGGAAACCGACGTTCGTTTTCTTCGGCGCGTTGTCCGGGCTCGGATCGCGCTCGGCGTTTCATTCGCTGCTGACGGACATTTATCCGGAGCTGGTGAAAATCTGGGGAGCGCAGGGTTTCGAGGTGGTGCTCGCAGGAAGCCGGCAGATGCCGTCGTGGGTCGAGCAGGCGCTGCGCGACAAGCCTGAAATCGTGTTCAGGGGATTTGTCGATGACCTCGAAAAGCTGCTTGCCGGCGCGCACGCGGCGTTGATTCCCATCGCCGTTCCCGTCGGCAACCGCAGCCGCATCGTCACCGCAATGGCGCATCGCGCGCTGGTTATCGCGCATCGGCATACCGCGAAAGGCAACCCGGACCTCATTTCCGGCCAGAACTGTCTGCTGGCGGCGTCGCCAGGCGAATTCGTCGCGCATCTGCGCTTCGCGGTGGAGCATCGGGCGGAAGCGGCGGAGATTGGCCGGCGCGCGCGCGAGACGTACCTGCGGCAGTTCCTGCCGGCCAACGCGGTGGCGAAACTTCTCGACGAGATTGCCGCGTGAGCGTGCGCGTGGCCGTGATCGGGACCGGCAATGCGGCTCGCCATCATGTGGCGGCGGTGAATGCGGCCGGCCTGGAGTTGACGGCCGTCGCGGGCCGCAATGCCGCAAAGACCGCGCAGTTCGTGTCGGCGATCTGCCCACAGGCCGAGCCGTTGACGTTCGACGAGGTCCTTACGTCACGGACGATCGATGCGGTCATCATCGCGCTTCCGGCGGCGGCGCAGCCGCCGATGGCCATTGCGGCATTCAAGAGCGGCAAGCATGTCCTCTGCGAGAAACCGCTGGCGGTGGAAGCGACGGCCGCGGAAGCCATCGAGCGGGCATGGCGCGCGTCGGGCAAAGTGGGCATGGTCAATTTCTGTTTCCGCCTCATCCCCGAGTTCGAGGCGTTCAAGGCGCAGCTGCGGTCCGGCGTGTGCGGGGAGCTGAATTTGATTCGCGCCGAATGGGTGTTGGGTTCACGCCTGAACGCCGCGCTGCCGCACAGCTGGAAATCCGATGCGAGCTGCGGCGGGGGCGTCCTGCAGACCTTCGGCAGCCATGTCGTCGACTATCTCTTCCACGACAAGCCGCTGGTGCACGTCCTTGCTGCGCGGCGAAACACTCTCATTGACCAGCGCTCGAATGACGCCGGCGCCCGGCAAGCGGCCACCGCGGACGAGACGGCCACGGTCCTGTTCGATGTTCCCGGTCTTTGCCCGGTATTCCTGCATGTCTCGACGGTGACGACGCCACCTGTCGGGCACCACGTTGTGGCGCAGGGGCACAAGGGGACGTTGACGCTCTTCAATACGTCCCGTGATTGTCCCGGAGGACCATTCGAGCTCGCCTTCTCATCAGCGCGCGAGATCCAGCCGTTGTCCATGGCCGCGCATGTGGCGGGGACGCCTGGAGGAATTTCGCTGTCTCAATTATTCGAGCGCGTCCTGGCCCGGTTTGCCGCGGCCATCCAGAACGGTCTCGAGCGCTACGAGCCGGACATCAGCGACGGCGTGCGGGCCACCGCCCTGATCGCGATGGCGGGATCGCGATGACCACCCGCACGCAACAGGGCGTATGCGTGTGGCTGACGGGCCTGAGCGGCTGCGGCAAGACCACCATCGCCAAGCGTCTGGCCGAGCAGCTCGAGGCGCGGGGACGCGTGGTTACGCTTCTGGACGGAGACGTGGTTCGCACGCATCTCTCGAAGGGCCTCGGCTTCAGCAAGGAGGATCGCGACACCAACGTGCGGCGGATCGGCTTCGTGGCGGCGGAGATCGTGAAGCACCATGGCGTCGTCATCTGCGCGGTGATCAGTCCGTACCGCGCGACGCGCGCGGAATGCCGTCAGATGATGACGGGCGGCGCCTTCGTCGAGGTGTTCGTGGATGCGCCGTTGTCTGTGTGCGAAGCGCGCGACGTCAAAGGGCTGTACGCGCGCGCCAAGCGGGGAGAGCTTAAGGGGTTTACCGGCATCGACGATCCATACGAACAGCCGCTGGCGCCGGAGGTTCACGCGGAGACGTCGAACTGCCCGCCTGAGGCCAGCGTGGCCCGCGTGTTCGACTATCTGGTGCTGCACGGGTTTGTCGGAGACGAGGCGCCCATGCGGATGATCGGATCGTGATGTCCTGGCTCAAGCGCCGCAGCGCGGCCCAGCGGTGGGTGGAGCAGGAGTACACGCCGTTTGCGCGGAGCGAGCGGAAGCGCATTTTCATGAGCATCGCCCGGTTCGCGCACATCAACCGGCCCCTGAACGGCTACTACTTCGAGTTCGGCTCGCACGAAGCGAACACCATGCGCATGGCGTGGGATGCCTTTCAGCATCTCTTCGACTGGAGGTACGTGGCGTTCGATTCGTTTCAGGGACTGCCCCCGATGGATGCCAGCGACGCCTCCACCATTTTTGTTCCAGGGAACCTGGCGACGGCGGAGGATGAATTCATCCGGCGCGTCACCGGCCACGGGATGCCGCGCGCGAAGTTGATCACGGTTCCAGGGTTTTACGACCAGACGCTGACCCATGCATTGCGCGATCGCCTCCTGCCGTCGAAGGCGGCCGTCGTGTATGTGGACTGCGATCTTTACAAGTCCACCGTGCCGGTCCTCCGGTTCATCGTGCCGTTCCTGCAGAAGGGGACCGTGATCGTGTTCGACGACTGGAACTGTTATCACGCGGATCCGGCCTTCGGTGAACGGCGCGCCTGGGAAGAGTTCACCGCGGCGCATCCCGAGCTGCGGTTCGAGCGGTTCGTCTCAACGGGAGAAGCGCAATCGTTTATTTGCGTGTCCGGCGGAGCCGAAAGTGGAAGCGCCGCATGAGCGAGCCCGGTCTTCTGGTAACGACGATCGAACCCGCGAGCTCCCACTGGCTGACGGAGCTCGGGGAGCTGCCGCGGTATCGCAACTTCCTGTTCATCCTGCTGTGGCGCGATATCAAGGTCCGCTACAAGCAGAGCGTGCTGGGCATCGGCTGGGCCATCGCGCAGCCCATCATCCTGATGGTGGTGTTCAGCGTGGTGTTCGGCACCGTGGCGCAGGTGCCCTCTGAAGGCGTGCCGTATCCCGTGTTCTCGTACGCCGGCCTGCTGCCGTGGCTGTTGTTCCAGAAGGCGCTGGTGCAGGGATCGACGAGCCTGGTCTCGTTCAAAAGCGAGCTGACGAAGATTTATTTCCCACGAATCGCCGCGCCGCTGGTGGCCTTCATGTCCGCGGCGGTCGATTTCGCGATCACGCTGGTGATTCTGGTCGTGATGCTGGCGTACTACCACGTGCCGCTCAGGTGGCAGCTCGTGTTGATCCCGGTGCTGGCGGCGTATGCGGGGCTTGCGGCGCTGAGCTTCGTGCTGTGGTTGTCCGCCGTCAACGTCGAGTACCGGGATGTCCAGCACGTGATTCCGTTTCTCGCGCAGGTGTGGATGTTCGTCACGCCGGTGGTGTATCCCGCGTCGCTGCTGCCGCAGAAGTACGCGCAGATCTACTGGCTCAATCCGATGGCGTCGGTTGTTGAGACCTTCCGGTGGGCGATCCTCGGGACGCCGCTCCCTCCAGCGATGGCCTACGTGCTGTCCTTCGGCCTGGTGGTGATCACGGGCGTGACCGGCATGCGGTATTTCAGCCGCGTGGCCAGGACCATGGCCGATCGCGTATGAGCCGGACATCGTGACCTGGGCGATCCAGGTGGAGCACCTCTCCAAGGAATACGAGGTGGGCGATCTCCAGACGTTCGATACGCTGCGAGACAGGCTGGCGCACGGCGCGCGGTCGCTGCTGCGGGGAGCGCCGCCGCGCGAGCACGCCGGCGGCACGCGCATTCATCACGCGCTGCAGGACATCAACTTTTCCGCGAACCAGGGAGAGGTGCTCGGAATCATCGGCAGAAACGGCGCCGGCAAGAGCACGCTGCTCAAGATTCTCGCCCGTGTCACGTCGCCCACCAGCGGGCGCGCGCGCGTCCGCGGCCGCCTGGCGCCGCTGCTCGAAGTGGGGACGGGCTTCAACACGGAGCTCACCGGGCGCGAGAACGTCTACGTGAACGGCACGCTCCTCGGGATGTCCCGGCGGGAGATCGACGCGAAGTTCGACGAGATCGTGGAATTTGCCGGCGTGCACAAGTACATCGACACGCCGGTGAAGCGGTACTCGAGCGGCATGATTGTGCGGCTCGGATTTGCGGTGGCGGCGCATCTCGAGCCCGAAATTCTGATCGTCGACGAGGTGCTGGCGGTGGGCGACTCCGCCTTCCAGCGCCGCTGCCTCGGCAAGATGAACGAGTTTGCCGGAGCGGGACGGACCGTGTTGTTCGTCAGCCATAACATGGCGGCAATGGTCGGCTTCTGTTCGCGCGTGATCTGGCTCGACGGCGGGCGCGTGCGCACCGACGGCGAGGCCACGGCGGTGGTCCAGAGCTATCTCACGCACTCGATGTCCGACGCGCGCGAAAACCGGCAATGGCCGCCTGTCGAGGAGCGCAAGGGCAACGGCGCGTTCCATTTCACCGGCTGCCGCCTGGTCGACGACGCGGGCCAGATCTGCGATCCGGTGATGGTGGGACAGAACGTGCGATTCGAAGTGGATTTCCGCACGGAGCCGCACGGCCGCCGTCACGGCAGCGTTCGTCTCTGGCTTCGCGCGCCGGATGGCCGGGACCTGGTCCTGTTTGCGACGACGATGACGGGCCGCGACATGGAGCACGTGCCCGCCGAGGGACGCCTGGTCTGCCACATTCCGCGCTTTTCCCTGGGACCGGGCACCTACAGCGTGTACCTGGTGGGGGTGCTGGGCCAGGAGCTGTCGGACATGGTGGAGACCGCGCTGGTCTTCGACGTGGTGGCGGGCGACTACTTCGGCACCGGGAACTCGATGACGGAAAGCGTGGCGTTCGTGATCGACCACGGATGGTCGCTCGCCGAGGCGCCCTCCGCATGACGTCCCGTTTGATCGCCGCCATGCGGCGCCTGGCGGGCCGCCATCATCCGGATCCGCACGGCGGGAATTCGTTTTATTACGACACCATCCGGCAGGACGGGCGAGGCGTGGCGCTGAGCGGCCGGTGGGCCGACGTGGCCCTGCTCGCGGACTTTCGCGCAACGGATAGCGTGCTGGATGTAGGTGCCGCGGAAGGCCTGGTGGCAATGGAAGTGGCCGGGCGCGTGCGAAGCGTGCATGCCATCGAAGTCCTTGCGCATCGCGCGAGCGCCGGACGCGAACGCGCGAAGGCGCAGGGGATTGGCAACATCACCTTCGCCACCGGCTCCGTCGTCGATATCGAGCTGCCGCGGCTGGCGTTCGACGTCACGCTGTTTCTGGGCATATACGGAATTCCCACTCCCAACTCGCGGATCGGAACGGCCGAACTGGCGAAGGCGCTGGACGCGACGCGACGGCAGATCGTCCTTCGCGTGGACGTGCAGGAGGACGCCGCGGGCCTGCCGTATCTGCCGGAAATCTACGCGTGCTTCGACGCGCACGGCTTCGACGGCGTCTGTTTCCCGAAGGTGTCGGCCATTCACGGCAACGTGATTCTGGGCAACCGCCGAGGCGCGGGTGCGCGCCTGCCCTATCTGCCGCCGATTGCGCTGGTCACCGCGTCCGAGGCCGCCATCCTGCCGGCGGTGGCCGCCAGCCTGTCTCCGGAGACCAATCGCGATCCACGCCGGTGGGCGAGCGTCCTCGAACAGGAAATGGGCAAGCAGCGTTTCGGAGTCTGACATGCACATCGACATGTTGAAGCCGAAGGTGAAGGTCCAGCGATACGCGCCGGGCGAGATTCCCGCGGAGCTGCCCGAACATGCCTTCGAAGTGATCGACGAGCCCGGCGTTCGCCGTGAAATCGGATTCGTCGAGCCGCCCGTGAACGCGATCAAGCGGGCCTTTCCAGGGCGCATCGACGCGCCGCATTTCTTTGAGCAGAAGCTCTACACGCTGCGCTACGACAAGGACGGATTTCTCGCCGGCGGTGCATATGAGGAGAACCCGGACGCGTCGATCGTGATGCTGGGTGATTCCACGTTGGAGGATCGCTATCTCGAAGAGCCGGTGCGAACCGTGTCCCTGGTGGGCACGAAGCTGCGCGCGCTCACCGGCAAGCGCATCAACGTGCACAACGCCGCCGTCAGCGGCGCCAACTCCGTCAACTCGCTGCTGACGCTGTTTGTCAAGGTGATGCCCATGCGTCCGGTGGCCGCCACCATGATGCACGTGAGCAACGATCTGAAGCAGTTGCTGTACTTCGGCTCCTACTGGCAGACGTTCGGCGAGCCCGTGCTGTTGCGGCCGCGCCGCGAGCCGGCGGCTCACCTTTCAGGACCGCGCGCCTGGGCGCGCCTGCCCGGGCGTGTCTGGCGCCGCGTCGTCCGCACGGTCGCCGGCGCCCCCGCAGCAGCTCCCGGCAAGGGGGCCAAAGAAACCTGGTGGGAATACATGACGCCGGAACGCGGCTTCGCGCTGCGCGATCCCGGACAGCTCACCGACGCGTTCGCACAGAACCTCAATCTGTTCGTGTCGATGTGCCGCGACGCGCGGATCGTCCCCGTCCTGTTGACGCAGCCGAATCGCCTCACGTCCGACGGCCCGGACGACGTGCTGAAGACGCAGATGAGCCCGCTCTTCCGCCTGGGCATGCCGTACGAGGAGTACAAGGCGCTGTTCGACGAATTCAACGAAACCGTTCGCCGAGTGGCCAGAGCGCGCGACGCCGCGCTCGTCGATCTGGCCGCCATCGTGCCTCAGGAGCCGCGTTTCATGTGGGATAGTCTGCATCTGACGGCGGCGGGCGCGGAGCTTGCCGCCCGTCCCATTGCCGCCGCGCTTGCCGAGATCGTGAGGTCGCGCCGTGCAGCCTGAACAGGGCGCCGCCAGGCGCGTCTACGAAGGAAGCCCGTCATGGCACCGCGCGGGGAAGGCGCTCGGACTCTGGCGCGTCTTCGGCAACACACTCCCGCCGGCGTTGAATCTGCGCTACCTGCGCTACGGCAACCGGTGCCGTGTGGCCAGCCATCGCGAGGCCCGATGGAGCGAGTGGCCGTTTCGCCGCGAAGAGAGCGTGACGGTGCCCGCGGTGTTCACGCCCGAGCAAGCCGCGGCCATCGTGTCCAAAGTCTCTGGAGCGGTGGACGCGGGAGTCTTCAAACCCGCCAGGGATCCGTCGTTCATGATCGACGTGCCAAGGCCGCTGGATTTCCTGGGCCCGCAAATCGTGGACATCTTCGACGGACCTCTCGGGAAGACGCTCGAGCGGCTGCTGGGGAGTCCGTTCCGCATCGAGTGGCTGCAGTACTACCGGACCCTTCCTGGCGCGCCGGCGAAGTCCTGGCTGTGGCACATCGACAACGATCCTCCGTTCGTCGTGAAGGTCCTGATTTATCTCACGGACGCACGGCTCGGCACCGGCGCGACGCACATGCTGTCGCTCGAGGACACGCGCAAGTGGTTCGCGCGCGGTTACTTCGGCGTCTTCGGGTCGACGCGCCAGGCCTACCTTGACGGCACCAGCGACGACGCCACCGTCGTCACCATGGCGCCGGGCGACGCGCTGGTCTTCTCCACGAACCGCCTGCACAAAGGTGGAGAAGTGCGCACCGGTTTCCGCGATGTTCTCTCGTATCTGATTCTGCCGAGCGATATCGGATGGCGCGAAGACGCGGCGCGCCGGGGCCGCGACTACATTCAGTACGCGTCCAGTTATCCCGTCGATCCGTCCCAGTAGCCAGGAGCCGTGCATGGTGCGCTTTGCCAAGAGGCAGCTGTCCCGACTGTTATCCCGTTTCAAGCCGAAGCGTTCGGACGCGGAGGTGGTGGCCGAGGCGCTGCGCGAGCGCTTCAGGCACAGCGAGGTCCTCTTCGTCTGTTTTCCCAAGTGCGGCAGCACGTGGCTCGAAGTGATCATGACGCAGTACTTCAAGCGCCGGTACGGCGTGGAGACGGAAGGCGTCCGCGATCTGCACCGCATCAGCCAGAAGGTGCCCTCGATTGCCGTCACCTGGCGGACGCACGACGATGATCCGCACCTCAAGACCGCCGACCAGTTCGAAACCGACAAATCGGCGTACGCCTCCAAGCGCGTGCTGTTTCTGGTCCGCGATCCCCGGGACGTGGTGGTGTCGTACTTCTTCGACTACACGAAGAAGAAGGATCACGTGGCCGCCGGCCAGCCCGAATTCACCGGCACGATGGACGAGTTCTTTCACAACAAGGTGGGCGGCCTGCGGGCGGTGATCCGGTTCCTGAATATCTGGGCGGCAAACACGCGCGTGCCGAAGGAATTTCTGATGATCACCTACGAGGACCTGCAGAAGGACACGCTCGGCCAGGCCAAGCGCGCGATTGCGTTTCTCGACAAGAGCCCCATCGACGAAGCCATGCTGAAAGAGGCGATCGCCGTCGGCTCGTTCGACAGCATGAAGAAGCTCGAGCAGCAGAATGCGCCCGGGCTTCGCCGGAACCCGAATGTGGATCCGCGCGATCCGGACGGCTACAAGGTTCGCCGTGGAAAAGTCGGCGGCTTCCGCGACTATCTCTCGCCAGCGGCGGCTGCAGAAGCCGAGCAGATCATGCGTGCCGAGCTGTCCGACTTCTACGCCTGTTATAAACCGTGACGACTGCGGTCTGCTGGATTCAGCACGGCGGAGAGATCAACTGGGCGCGTGCCATTGCAGGGCGGCTGCGCGCGCGCGGCATTCAGACGCATTTCGTCTCCTTTCTCCGGGAGATGGCCGACGGCTATCGCGAGTCCGGGTGGCCGAGCGATTTCATCGGTGACATCTTCAACGAGCCGCCTCTCGATCCGGCGGAGCTGGCCCGCATCGAACGTGAGTACGGGCCGCCGTCGCTTCGTTGCCTCGCCGCGTCCGACGTGCACCTTCCACAGATCTACGGAGACGACGAAGACCGCACCATGCAGATCGTGGCCCGCGCGCTCGCCTACTGGGAGCGCTACTTCAGGCGGACCGGCGTCGTGGCGGCCATCGTCCGGGACCAGGCGAGCTTCTCCACGAGGTGCGCGCGCCAGGTGGCCGAACGCCTCGGTACGGTGCGCATGCTCCAGATCGGCGCCGGCCCCGACAACGCGCGGTTTACGATCTGCGATCGCGACACCAGCTGGTGCTGGTCCGAGCTCGTCGATGAAGTGGATCGCGGCGTCAGGCCGCTGCCGGCCGAGCGCGTGCGTGCGATCGAGGAATACATCGCCGGGCGCGTGGAACCGGCACGGAAGCGGCCGATGTCGCTCAATCTGGACGCCGTGCCGCTCTCGCGGCTGCCGCTGGCGTACACGCGAAGCAAGAGGACGGAGCGGACGATCGACGCCAGGGCCGATCCGCTGGCCATCGCCGTCCTGCGCCTGGGCATGGAGTTTCAGCAGAAGCGATCGGTCTTTCCAGCACATTGGGATCCTAAGCTTAGAATTCCACGTGGACAAGTTGTCGCG
>JADMIO011276559.1_pt1 | contig 56200 bp, 50 predicted proteins | sample 8958161 | NCBI WGS metagenome assembly JADMIO01 (sample SAMN16585339, study PRJNA669376) | soil metagenome | isolation source: Crop rotation soil | place: USA: Cullars Rotation, Alabama | collected 2011
GCCGCGACTTCAAGTCACGTGAATTCCAAGCTTCGGATCCCACTGTGCTGGAAAGTCTTTCGGTTTGGCCGTACATTAGAGTTTTTTCTCCAGCGGAGTTGTTACCGATCATTCCTCCAACGGTATTTAATTCTCTGGATGAGGTATAGCAGGGTAAAAGTAGATTTTTGGCTAGGGTTTCTTTTTCAAAGTCCCGGTAAAAAACTCCGGGTTGAGTGATGGCAGAATTTTCATTAACTGAGATGACTTTGTTAAAGTATTTTGTCATGTCTAAAATGAGGGAGTCGTTGATGGCGCCGCCGGACATGCAGGTGCCGGCTGATCTTGGGGTGATGGACAGGTTTAATTCTTTATGTTGGTTGATGAATTTGACGAGGTTTTTGATGTCTTCTGAATCTTTCGGGGCTAAAACCAGTTTGGGTTTAATTATAAAGATGGAGGCGTCTTTGGAAAAAGTTTTTAAAGTTTCTTCATCATCTAAAACATCACCTTTAAAAAACTGTTGGATTTGAGCCTTAAGATCCATTAATTTATAGTACCACAATACGTATTGCTGCGAGCTGAACTGCAAAGCAGCCCCTAACGCCCTTGTTATCACTACGGTTCATATTATCCTGAGTGAAATCGTTCACTGTCCTGTTGTCATCCTGAGTGTCCTAGCGAAGGATATAAAGATTTAAAATACTTTCTTTTTTTATGTACTTTTGGTCGCAAAAGTACCAAAGACTCGCGAGCAGTGAAAGGTCAGCTAAAATCTTTCGTTCGCTTACCGGGGAATGGCACCCCTTCCGGCTTTGCCCTCCGGGACAAACCGGGCTTCCCCTGGTGCACTCTCTACAGCTTTTTTAACGCTGCTGCTTTCAGTGCTCGCTGGCGTCATGGCTTGGGGAGGGGCGCTTTGCTTGGGGAGGAGTTTGTAAGATTTTCTGACTAGACGGCGGGTGCTAAACACTGTACGCTAGAGGTATGGATGGTAAATTGCCTGAGAGAGTTGTCGATGTTGCGGTGCCAGTGCCTTCGGAAAATGTAGGAAAGAAGATTGTGTTTTTTGGGAGGGTGGTTTGTCCGGATTGCACGCGGATTAAGAAGTTTTTTTCGGAGAATGCAATTGAGTATGAGTATTTTGATTTAGATGCCGACAAAAAAGCGGAGGGTTGGGTTGGTTCATTTTCTTCGACTGTTCCTGTTTTAATTATGCTGGATGGGACTATTCTCTATTCGCCTTCAAATGACAAATTATTAGAATTTATTGGCGGGACGAGTGTAAACGGAAAGGTGGCAATGGTTGAGCCGCAGGTTTTTGATGTCGTTATTATTGGTGGCGGGCCGGCTGGGATGTCTGCAGCTATTTATGCGGTGCGCAAATCTTTGAAAGTTTTAATGATTAGTAAAACTATTGGCGGTCAAGCGGCTTTGTCAGGAGATGTGGAAAATTATCTGGGATTTACACTCATAACCGGGGCGGATTTGGCCCAGAAGTTTCGCGAAAATGTTGATGGGCATAAAGGAGAAGGGATCTGGGTAAAAGAAGGGGTGGAAGTAAAATCAATTGAGGGTGGAGAGAGCGATTTTAAGGTTAAAACCGATCAGAGTGAGTATAAAGGAAAAACAATTATTATTGCCTCTGGCAGGACACCACGGATGTTGGGAGTTCCTGGTGAAAAGGAGTTGCTGGGAAAAGGTGTGGCAACTTGTGCAACGTGTGATGGACCGCTTTATAAAGGAAAAGATGTAGCAATTATTGGCGGGGGAAATTCAGCGCTTGATGCCTCGTATTCTTTGGCTAAGGTGGCTAAAAGTGTCAAGATAATTAATATTACAGAAGACATAAGGGGTGATGAGATGCTGGTAAAGGCAGCCAGAGAAGGTTCCAATGTCGAAATTATTAACAGTTCTACTGTGACTCAAATTTATGGAAAGGATTTTGTGGAAGGGTTAAAAATTCAGAATCCGGCAAGTCATGAAGAGAGGGATGTTAAGGTTAGCGGTATTTTTATTGAAATTGGCTGGATTCCTTCAGTTGATTTTGTTCCCCAAGTGGCAAAAAATAAAAACAATGAAATTGTGGTTGATGAGTTTGGTCAGACTTCGGTGCCGGGGATTTGGGCAGCAGGGGATGTGAATAATTTATGGGGGGAGCAGATTGTGATTGCAGCTGGTGAAGGGGCTAAAGTGGCGTTGTCGATTGCCGAACATATCGCCAAAGTTCCACACGGGGCGACTTCAAATGTGCATATGGGTTAATAAATATGCTTTATAAAAGGGGCTTTTCTTCTTTAATAATTGTCTTTTTAGTTTTTGTTGTTTTGGTGATTGGAGGATTATTTATTTTTAGTCCTCAATTACAAACTGTTTCTATAGGAAAAAAGAATTTATCAAATAATTCGGTTTTGCCTGAGGCGAAAATTGACCAGAAAATTGCTTTTATCCGGGATTGGAATTTATGGATTTATGACGATGGAGTAGAAAAACAGTTAACTCAGGATGGGGTTCGTCCGCCGGATGATTCGGCTTTTTCGGATAACTGGTATGCTTCCCCAAAACTGTCTCCTGATAAAAGTAAAATCGCTTTTTTAAAATATCATGACGGGAATTTCGAGAATTATAGTTTGTATGTAATTAATACTGATGGAACGGGTCTGACCAAATTAAATAGCATCGTTGAATGGTCAAAAAATCAGATTTTGTGGAGTCCCGATAGCCGGTCAATTTATTCTCAGAATTTTCTCAAAAATGATACTGAATCCGAATACCCGTCTTATGCAGTCAATAAGATTTCAGTTTTGGATCAAAAGGAAGAGCAAGTCGGAAGTTATACGCCGATATCGGGTGGGTGTGGAGGCGGCGGGCTGGAAGTGGCAGATGGTTTGGCGCTGCACGAAGGGTTGTCTCTGCCCGGGTTTGGTAGCCCGACATTCGAATTGTCAAAAGATGGTAGTTATATTCTTTTAAGTACTAACTGCATGGGGTCTGAGCTGGCGCTTTTAAACCTGAAAGATAAGAAGGTTGAGCAATTAAATGCAGGCGGTTACACGGGTGTTTTTTCCTCAGATGGCAAAAAGATGGCTATAGCTGAGGGGGCAGATATTATTGTTTATGAAACTTCTTCATTAAAAGTATTGGAAAAGTTACCGATGGAAGTGTCGGATTTGGATAGAGTTTCGCTGGTTTTTTCACCGGATGACAGTCAGATTTATTATAAAACGACTACAGTTACTGAGAATTACAATAATCGGAGTAACTTAGATCTACTCTCTTTTATTCCCTATTTTACGATTAATAAAATTAGCCTGAAGACTTTGGGATTTCAGGATCAAAAAAATAATACCCTGCTGACTCTCGACGGCCATGATCTGAAATTTATTGGGATGACAGGTACTGGAGATGGGGAACTGATCATTTCGCTGGTGGAAAATGCGCCTGAAGAGTATAAAAATATCAAAACAAAGGAAGATTTGGTCAGATTTTTGCCCAAAGTTGATTTAATCAAATTGAGTCCGTCAAACAAGGCTGAGTTATTGATTAGAAATGCCCAGCAGGCAGATACTGGAGATTAGGGGTGGCATTTTAGCTTTGTTTAATGTATAATGGAATAAGAAAAGAGTTAATTTTGACACAAACTTCCCCTGTTTCCGATTCAAAAATATATTGTAACCGTTGCCAGTCAGAGCTCGTGCAGGTGTCTCAAGTAGTGGAATTGCTTTCTAATTATAAAACCCCAACAACTACAACTAAGTTTCGTTGTTCAAATGATGAATGCCAGAATGAAGCGGACAGAAAAATGGCAGAAGCAGTAATGCGGCGAGAACAGCAGATTAAAGCTAAAGCTCAAAGGACTGAGCAGCGGGCTGAACAAAAACTGGCCAAGATTTAATTTAGTTATTGACAGTTTGATTTTAAGCTGGTAGTTTAAAGAGGTGTCAAATCTGACTGATGATTTAAAAAATTCCCTTTCTTCAATTGTTTCAGGTGCCGGTGATGTAATTTCCACTACTAGTGAAGTAATCCATAAAAATGTAGTTAGTACTCTTCAAGCCAGCGGAGATGTGGCTTCGACTTCCCTTTCGGTTGTAGGAGACCTGGTTTCGGAGGGAATTTCGACTGCATCCGATACAGGTGTTTCAGCAATGGATGCAGTTAAGGGGCTGGTAGAAGGGGCAATTGACGGGGTTAAAGATGTGGGGGCGGATGTTGGTTCGGCAACTGAGGAAGCTGCTCATGGGGCAGTTAAGGGCGTGTCACATATTGGTGGCGATGTCGGGGAGGCTGCGGTGATGGCGGTTGAAGGTGCGATTAAGGCGGCAGGTGACATTGGTGAAGATTCAGGTGAGCTTGCAAAAAGCGCGGTGATGGGTTCGCTTAAAGCAGCGGATGAAGTTGGTTCTGAAGCTGGTGGTCTGGCCAGAAAAGCTCTTCTTAATGCAGCGACATTACCTCATGATGTGATTGATGCTCTGGTTACTGGCAAAGCTGAGTAATCTCTTCTATAGTTTTTTCCTGTTTGTAAATCTGTTTTATTTGTTTATAATTCCGTTCATGTATGGAGAAACGCAGGCGGATAAGTGGTTAGCTTCCCGGTATAGACAGGAGGATTTGCCTGTAAATTGGCCAGATATTGTTGCTGCTTATGCGGCAAGTCCAGACAGAGCGCTGCAGCAGGCTATTGTTAGAATAAATGATAAGGGGTGTGGCGAATTGTTAAGAGGTTTTAACAGAATTGCCCGTTCAATTGATATGGGTAGAGCTTATCTTACTGGGGTAACTTTTGGAACAGATTACTATTTAACGCAAAGAGGAGGAAGAGATCTGAGTGGAAGAAGCTTTGCCGAGATGTTAGATTTTCCTGAAGGGGAGTTGCGGTTTAGGACAGAAGAAATAGTGAAGGTATATTCGAGAGATGATTTGTTGGACAAATTAAAAAGAAAAGCGCCTCTCTCTTTGGCAGATTCCGCGCGAGAGATTCAGGAACAGTTTGGAAAAGACCGGGCGGCTAGATTGTTTTTGACAGGAACTGTTCATTCCAATGCAGTTTTTGGTCAGTGAATTACGACCCGAGTGCCGGGATTTTCGGCAGAGGCCTTGATGGCGTTGACTCCAGAGGGGACGGCGGGGCCGGTCCATTCAAAAAGCTGGTGGACCTGAGCTAGAGGGGCGTTGACGCAGCCGTGACTCATCGGGTGGCCGAAATTGTTGTGCCAATAGGCGCCGTGGATGGCGAAGCCACCGTTGAAAAACATGTTATCGGGGACATTGGGTAGATTGTAGTAAGTTCCAAGGGCAGCTGATCCGCCTTTCATTGTTTGATAGCGGGTTTTATACCAGATGTTGAAAGTTCCTTTGGGGGTTGCAAACCAGCGGCCGGAGGAGATTAAAAATTGCATAATGACTTTACTTCCTTCATAAGCTGTCAGAGTTTGAGTAGCCAGGTTAACGTCGATCCATTTTTCCTCACCAGCTGAATTGGTTGTACCCAGAACCTGAGATTGGTCGCTACTTTCAGGAATATTAGCCTGAGCCAGAGAGGTTTTGGGGTAATCGACGGTATTTCCTTCAAAGATTGCTAAGTTAGAATTTTCATCAAAATTACCGGCTGACCTGGTAATATCAGCCACATTGCAACAAGAAGAGGTTGTGTCACCTGAGATGCCAAGGCGATAGACGATCTCTCTTTTTACAGGTAAATAGCTAAAGCAGACTAAAATGAGCGCAAAGAACACAAAGATTGGCAGAAAACGGGTCATGATTTATTGTGGATTATGATAAGATTACAAGTCAAGGCCCAAATGGAATTTAAGAATTTACACTGGTTTTTAAAACTGGTTTTAGCCTTCGCGGGGGTTTTTTTAGTATTTTCAATAGTTTTTATTTTGCCCAAAATTTTGCCCACCAGAATTTTAACTAACTCTCAGGTTTCAGGACTGATTTATCAAGACCAGAACTGGCAGGGAACAATTACCATAACAGGAGATACTGTGGCACTGCCAAATACAACTGTAAATGTTTTGCCTGGGACAAAAATTGTAGTTTTGAAACAAAATGATAAATCTAATTTTGATTTTTTGCCCTGGCATTTAAAAAGCGGGATTAATACCCAGGGGTATGATCACGGGGTTAATAAGAATGAGCCTTTTTGGGATGAGGGTCAAAAAATTCAGGTCCATTTAAACCGGCTGATAGCAATTGGTTCAAAAGAACTGCCAATAACAATCAGTTCCGATTCTCAGACAGGAGGTAGTCCTTATGATTTTAATGTCTGGTCGTTTAAATCCGGGGTGATGTCTGGAGTTAAAATTTCAGATTACCGGCGGATGGAAATTGGTCAGGATGTGACGATCAGAGAAAGTAGTATGGAGCAGGTCGGGGAGTGTGCAATTTGTATCAGCAGAGGCAATCCTTCGATTGTTAATAATGTTTTTGGTTCAACTTTTCGCGAATCGATCTGGGTTAACAAAGCCAGCCCCAGAATAACTGATAATAATTTTAATAATCTGGTTGGAGACGGGATCAGGATAAAAACCAGAAGAGCAGGGATGCCGGTTATTTCTTTTAATGATTTTGAGATGCCTGGAGGTGTGGCTCTGGATATTCTGGATGGAGATGAACCAAATTCTGGAGTTGTCTCTTTTAATAAATTTTCAGGTAATTCGAAGATAGGGATTGCTTGTGATAGCAAAATAAATTTTGTCCAAAATCAGATTTCCAGTTTGATTTATTTTCAAGGAAACGGTTGCGGCGGAAATTACACATTTGGTCCAAATTACTGGGGAAGTAAAAATGTTAAAACAGTAATGATGGAGCAGATTACCAATAAAGACAGAAAATTTAATATTAAAATCATGAATATTTTGTCAACTCCACCCCAACAAATTGGTCCAAGATTGAGATAAAGTCTGTTATGCGGTTTTTAAAGATGATTATTTTTTGCGCTGTTTTAGCTGTTTTTGGAGTCAGCAGTTTTAGTGTGTACAAATCTTATTTGGCCAAACACGAACTGGTTTCGCCGGTTTTGGGGGTTTCAAAACAGCTAACGATTGCGGATAATTTGTGGTTTCCTTTGCTGGATAAATTTACCAAAGATGGTGAGCTTAAAGATTTATCAGCTAAGGCGGCGTTATTTGTAGAAACTAATTCGGGTCAGGTTTTGTATGAAAAAAATTCCCGGGAAAAGTTACCGATTGCTTCACTGACAAAAATTATGACGGTGATTGTAACTTTGGAAAATGAGTCTTTGAACCGGGAGCCAGGGGAAAAGGAATTCGGCAGAATTTATCAGGTGTCGGAGAGGGCAGCTAATATGGAGCCTGATAAGATGCTACTTGTTGCAGGTGAGAGGCTGACAACAGAAGAGCTTTTGGATGGAATTTTTCTGGTGTCGGCTAATGACGCAGCTGAAGTTTTTGCAGAAAGGGTGACTGGCAGAAGAGAAGAGTTTATTAATTTAATGAATTCAAAAGCCAGGCAACTGGGGATGGAGGACACATTATTTATAAATCCAACCGGTCTTGAAGAAGATGAACCGGATTTTCCGCCTGATTCAGGACATAGTGTGGAGCAGTATTCGAGTGCATATGATGTGTCTTTAATGAGCCGGTATGCGATCCGGAAATGGCCCCATCTGACTGATATCAGTTCGGCACCGCATATTTATTTGTCTCCAACATCAACGCATCAGGACTATGATTTGTATTCGGGGATAAATTTACTGACTACTTATCCGGGGGTGGTTGGTTTTAAAACCGGTTATACACCGGATGCGGGACTAACTTTGGTGACGATTGCCAGACGAGGAGATAAGGAAGTTTTGGGAGTTATTTTGGGAGCCACAAACAGAAGGGATGATGCCAAGATGCTGCTTGACTATTCGTTTAATAAACTTGGGCTTTAATTTATGATGGTAACTTTTTTGGGATATTTATTGGCAATTTTGGTTGGGGTTGTTTTTCCGCTTTTTTTAGTATTTTTTGTGCTTGCCAGTTTTGTGACTGATTTTATGGGAGCACCTTATGTGCCGACTTCGGGAAAATTAATTGATGAGATATTAAAAAAAGCTAAGCTAAAAAAAGGACAGCAGTTTATAGAGCTGGGTTCAGGAGATGGGAGGATTGTCAGGCGGGCGGTTGAAAAATTTGGGGTGAGAGGAACAGGAGTCGAGCTTAATCCTTATTTGATATTTTATTCGAGGTTTTTGGCTAAAAGAGAGAAAGAAGATATTAAATTTTTATCTCAGGATTTTTTTAAAACGGATTTATCAAAAGCTGATGTTATTTTTATTTTTTTGCTGCCAAGGACGATAGAAAAGCTAAAGAAGAAATTTATTTCAGACTGTAAAAAAAACACACTCATAATTTCTCATGGCTTTAGGGTAAAAGGTTTTGAGGAAAGACTGGTGAGTAAACTGGAAGGAAACCCGTTTCCAACGTATTACTATATTCTGTCTTAAGCTTGACAATAACTCCCGGTCACGTTATAAATTGCATTATATATTATGAGTCAAAAGCAGTTTGTGGTAGCATTTATAATAATTCTGGTTTTGGCAGTCGGGGTGTCGGGTTTTTATAAATTTACCAGTTCACAAAATGCCAGTCCGGCTCCATCAGGTGATCTTTTCGGGACGGCCAGGCCGGAGAGTTCAGGACCAGTTGAGCCAAATCAGGTTTCTCAAGCCCAGCCTGATGCAAATCAGCCACAAAAACAGATGAAACAGTACAAAAGTTTTCCCTATACAGAAGATCAATTAAAAACAGAAGTCCCGGCTTTGATTGAGAATAAAAAAGCGGTGATTCAAACAAATAAGGGTAATATTGAGTTTGAAATATATCCTGAAGCGACAAGAGCGGCGTCGAATTTTGTCTTTTTGGCTAATGATAAATTTTATGATGGTTTAACATTTCACAGAGTGGTACCAGGATTTGTCATTCAAGGAGGAGATCCTTCGGGAAATGGGACGGGCGGGCCTGGTTATAAATTTGCTGATGAGCCGGTGACTCAAAAATATCTTAAAGGCATTGTGGCGATGGCAAATGCTGGCCCAAATACCAATGGCTCCCAGTTTTTTATAATGCTTGAGGACAATCCCTCTTTGCCTCCAAATTACACAATTTTTGGAAAGGTCCTTAAAGGTCAGGAGGTTGTCAGTCAGATTGCGGTTGGGGATGTAATGCAGAGTGTGACGATACAGCCTCTTAAATAAATTCGAAGCACGAAATCCGAATTTCGGATTTAAACTAATGAGCAGAAACGGAAGAAACGATTGAGAGAGCGAGGATTGTGAAGTATGTTCCAACCAGAATTAGTCCTTGGATTTTCATCGGCACTAGTCAAAATACCACAAGAATTAGCTTTGGTCAAGTCGTGAAAATGCTTGATCCTCTTTACACAAGAGCTTCCCGTCCTTTGAACTGCTCTTACATTTTACTAACCTGTTTCTTAAGCCTTCCCAAGTTGAGTTTTGTAAAATTGGATAATGGATAAACGGAGTATTAGTCCTGTGCAGAGCCGGGAAAATCTGGTTTTTGAACAGAATATGCCCCTTGGCAATCAGCCACAGACTTTTAAGGAAGAGGAAAAAGCGGAACCAAAGATTAAGGAGGCAATTTCAGCGCAAAAACCGCCCGAAGTTCAACAAAAGGTTGATTCGACAGTTAGTGATGATAGGTCACGAGATACACAAAAGCATACCATGCAATTTCAGAGTCTGGTTGAGAAGTCGAAAGAGCATTTGGCCAAGGTATCAACGGCTAAAATTCCAATTGACTTGTTTCCGGACGAGATAATTGTTGATATCAGCCACATTACTATTATTTTCCGTCAGCTTTTTGGGGCCAAACAGGTTCGGAGCATTCCTTTAAGAGATGTGGTGAATGTTGAGGTTGATTCAATTCCCCTGCGGGCAACTTTGAGGCTGCATGATATGAAAGATAAGCAAAATCCAGTAGAGATATCGGGTCTTAAGAAAAAAGATGCGGAAAAAGTCAGAAGAGTAATTGAGGGATTAATTGTAGCTGATAAAAAGCAAATTGATTTGACGAAAGTAGATGATCAGGATTTAGCCAGTAAAATTGAGACCTTGGGAGGAGCGTAGCTATTTATTGCACAATATATTGTGTATTGACAGTGGTTCCGGCATAGGGTGTAGAATGGGTACATATTGAGTTAAGAGCAGAGATGGGGTACAATATATGGTATGAATTGTCCCTATTGTGGAAAGAACCAGAGTCAGGTTTTAGATAAAAGAGCAGTCAAGTCAACAGGTGAAATAAGAAGGCGCAGGAAGTGCTTAAAATGTACCCGCAGGTACACAACTTATGAAAGACTGGGTGATTTGGAATTTTATGTTATCAAAAGAGATGGGAGCAGACAGCCTTTTGATATTTCTAAACTTCGCTCCGGTGTAGTTAAGGCTTTAGAAAAGAGACCGGCTTTTTCCAGGATTGAGGAGATCGTCTCCAAAATTGAAAAGAAGCTGAAGAGTAAAGATAAAAAAGAGGTTGAAAGTAAGGTAATTGGTCAAACTGTCCTGACAGAGTTGAAAAAGATTGATAGCGTTGCGTACTTGCGTTTTGTTTCAGTTTACAGGCAGTTTAAAGACCCGGGAGATTTTAGTAAAGAATTAGAGCAGTTTAAAGTTTGAGTAGTTGACAAAGTCAGCTAAAAATGAAAAGATAAAAATATGGCAAATACCGTAAAAAATACGAATAAAACAGATACAAAACCCGTAGCTTTGCAGATTACCCCAATTGAGCCTGAGGCTAAAAAAACAAATGGCAAGCTTAAAGTTGAAAGTAATCCGAGAACATTTGCGACCCGTTTTGAAGCCAGATACAAAAAAATGCCTGAGGTTCCGGCTGGACTGCAGCAGCCGACATTTTCGGAATCTTCCCAAAAAATCCTTAAAGAGAGATACCTTCTTAAAGGTGGAAACCTGGAAGTTGCCGAAACGATTTCTGACAGATTTTGGCATATTGCCTATGATATAGCTTCGGCTGATTTTGATTTTGGAGCCAGTGAAAAAGCGGTCACGGATCAAGCTAAGCAGTTTTATGGCACGATGGTCAGGCAGGAATTTTTACCTAATTCCCCGACTATTATGAATGCTGGAAAGCAGAATGGTTTACAGTATTCAGCTTGTTTTGTTCTCCCGGTAGCTGATTCCCTGCCTGAGATTTTTGATTCGGTTAAATATGCCGCTTTGATTCATCAGACTGGTGGAGGAACTGGTTTTGCTTTTTCGCGGTTGAGGCCAGCCGGATCGGTTGTTCGTACAACCGGTGGTGTAGCTTCGGGTCCGGTGTCATTTTTGAGGGTATTTAATGCGGCGACTGAATCAATCAAGCAGGGCGGAACCCGCAGAGGAGCTAATATGGGTATTTTGAGGGTGGATCATCCAGATGTAATGGAATTTATCAGGTGTAAAGCGGTATTGGATGATTTAAATCAGCCGGTTTTTGATGGAGTTGCTCCGCTTTTGCCTGATGATGAGGCCAGAGCTTACTTTAAAACTCTTCTTTTGGATAAACAGATTTCCAACTTTAATATTTCCGTGGCTATTACTGATAAATTTATGGAGGCTTTGGCTAAAGATGAGGATTTTGAAGTAGTTGATCCTGGAACTAAAAAAGCTACAGGTAAGCTCAATGCTAAAGCGGTTTTTGAGGAAATTGTTGAGCGGGCTTGGCACACGGGTGACCCAGGACTAATTTTTATTGATCGAATTAACAATTCTCCGGCCAATCCGGTGCCTGAGCTGGAGACAATTGAGTCCACAAACCCATGTGTTACGGCTGATACCTGGGTTCATACTAATGAGGGTCCGAAGCAGGTTTCTGATCTGATTGGAAGGCCATTTTTAGCGAGAGTAAATGGTCAGAATTATTTGTCAGAGATGGAAGGCTTTTTCAAAACTGGAGAAAAAGAGGTAATTAAATTAGAGACAAAAGAGGGTTATTCTTTGCGATTGACTCCAAATCATCTGATCCAAAAGGTAATCTCTAAGACTAGAAAAGGTATAGAGTCGGAATGGTCAGAGACAGGGAGTCTTAAACCCGGAGATTATATTTTACTGAACAATCATAGGGATAATTATGAGTGGAAAGGGCGATATACGGAAAAAGAAGGCTACTTGCTCGGTCTTTTAATAGGTGATGGAACTTTAAAGTCAGATAAAGCGGTTTTATCAGTTTGGGATTATCCAGCTAGCCAAGGTACACAAGGTGTTATGCAATATGCTTTAGATAGTGCTATGTCCGTGCCTCATAGAAGTGATTTTGAAGGCTGGATGTCTTTGCCTTCCAGAAATGAATATAGAATGTCTTTGGGCTATGTGAAACAATTGGCGCACAATTTGGGTATGTTTCCGGGTCATAAAATTATTACTCCTGAAGTTGAGAAAACCTCCAGTGATTTTTATAAAGGGTTTTTAAGAGGCTTTTTTGATGCTGATGGTTCAGTTCAGCTTGGTACACATGGGCGTATCAATGTTAGATTAGCTCAGTCAAATTTAGCTTGTCTTCAATCAGCTCAGAGGATGTTGATGAGGTTAGGGATTGTGTCCAAGATTTATCAAAATAGGCGGGTGGCTGGGAAGAAACTTTTACCTGATGGTAAAGGTGGTCATAAAGAATACTCTGTTAAAGCTCAGCATGAGTTAGTAATAAGTAGGGATAATCTGGATGTTTTTAATGAAATTGTAGGTTTTGCTAATAGCGATAAATCAGCCTTTTTAACGAAATTGCTGAGATCTCATAGTAAGAGAGGAAGGTATGCAGAAAAGTTTATAGCTCAGGTTAAAAGCTTAGATTTCCAAGATCCAGAGGAAGTATTTGATGTCCAAATTCCAGGGATTAATGCCTTTGATGCAAATAGTCTTATAGTACATAACTGCGGCGAACAGCCGTTGGCACCTTGGGATGCCTGTAACTTGGGGTCAATTAATTTAGGTAAATTTGTTTTGGCAGATGGTTCCGGAGTTGACTGGAATGGTTTGAAAAGAGTGACCAGAGAAGCTGTTCATTTCCTGGATAATGTGGTTCAGACCAATCCCTATACATTAGAGCCAATTTATAATGAAGTTCACAATAACAGAAGAATTGGTCTGGGAGTAATGGGCTGGGCAGATCTGCTGTTTAGACTAAAGATTGCTTATGATTCGGATGCAGCGATTGAGCTGGCTGAGCAGGTAATGGGCTTTATTAATAAAGAAGGGCACAAGATGAGTGAGGAACTGGCAGCTGAGCGTGGGCCTTTTCCAAACTGGGCGCATTCTATTTACAAAAATGGCAAACCGCTTAGAAACTCAACTGTAACAACGATTGCTCCAACCGGAACGATTTCAATTATTGGTGATTGTTCATCGGGTATTGAGCCAGTATTTGCTCTGGCTTATATTCACAGGGCTAAAGGGGCTGGAGATCAGATGAGGTATTTGACGATTGCCAATAAGACTTTTACAGAAATTGCTAAAACAGAAGGCTTTTACTCAGATGATTTGGCTAAAAGAGTCATGGACAATGGATCGGTTAAGGGTTTGGATGATGTTGTGCCTCAGCTTTGGCAAAATGTTTTTGTAACAGCCCCCGAGATTGAGCCTGACTGGCACGTTAAAATGCAGGCGGCTTTCCAAAGGCAAACAGATAACGGTGTTTCAAAGACGATTAATTTGCCAAACTGGGCAACTCGTGAAGATGTTAAACGGGCTTATATGATGGCCTGGGAAACAGGATGTAATGGAATTACTGTTTATAGGGATGGTTCAAAGACAACCCAGGTGCTGAATGTGTCTTCGACGCTTAAGAAGCCAGATGAAGTGACCAGTGATCAGTTGCAAGTAACCAGTGAAGAGGTGCAGGATACAGTGATTTCAAGGCCGATGATTTTGAGAGGCAGAACCTACAAGATTCAGACTCCTGTCGGTGAGGCGTTTATTACGATAAACCGGGATGCGACTGATCAGCCGTTTGAGGTGTTTGTAACGATTGGTAAGGGTGGAATGCATACAATGGCTGATGCTGAGGCTATGGGAAGATTGGCCACCTTGTCTTTGAGGGTAGCCAGGTCGGCTGCAAATTTGAGCCCAGCTGAGGTAGCGCAAAAGATTGTGTCGCAGCTGCGGGGAATTGGTGGAGCTTCACATGTTGGTTTTGGGAAAGACAGGGTGATGAGTCTGGCGGATGGAATTGCGAAAGTTTTGTCGGAAGATTTGGCTCACTTGCCGTCAAAAAATGAATCACCTGAGCCTTTACCTTTGGAGCTGGTAGTGCCGAAAGAAGTTAACGGAGCTGATGATGTAGTTTCGCAGAAATCGATGCTAGCGATTAACAAACAGGCTGATTTATGTCCTGAATGTGGTGAGGCGACATTTGTTAGAGAAGACGGCTGCGAAAAATGTTACTCCTGCGGCTTTTCTAAATGCTAAGAATCTTCTAATTTTTGGATGGACCATTCTCAGAATCTGTAATTTGATTTAGGTGGTTAGATGACCTATAATTTTGCTTCATGTACAGGCGAGTTGAGACATTCTTAAGGACATTTCAGGCAAAATTAGAGGCTGATCCAGCTGCAGCCAGGTCATTGGTGGCTGAAAATCAGGAAATGCTGCCATTTGCGGTGAGATATGCCGATCGTGCAGTAAGAAACACCGAAAATGATCCACTGGGTCAGTTTAACTATTTGCAGCGGATTTATAATCGATTCTTGGGTCCTTTAGATGGGGGTAATTTGCTTTTTTTGGGGTCGGGTGAGGGGCTTGAGCTAGTGCAAGCTCGAATGTGCTTTCCTCAGTCTAGGATTGCGGCGGTGGATTTGAACTTGAGTAGTGAGGTGGTGTTGACTGAGGTTTTATCGGGGGGTGAATTTCATCAAACCGATTTGAGAGAAACATCTTTTTACGAGGTCGTAAAAAGGGTTGGTTTTATGCCTGATCGAGTGGTAGCTAGACACCCATATGTTGGTGAACATAGTTTTTGGGGTCCGCGACTGACGGAGGCTGGTCGAATGATGAAAGAGACTGGAGGTAAGCTAATGGTAACGACTTTCTTACCTAGAGAAAGTAATTTAGTGAAGTTTTATTTAGCAGTGGCTAATTTGCAGGCTCGAAATTTTGAGTTTGAAGGCGGTAAGGTTTCAATTGGAGCGGAAGTTGTAGCTCATGACAGATTTATTACCGTAGTTGGAAATTAATTGTTGGTGGAGGGGATTGTTGTGGGTGGATAAAATGGGGATGTGGTATATACTACTAGCTATGGCTGAAGAGAAGAAGAAATCGCAAAAATTTAAAGAAACGACCAAAGGACTGGTGATTATTTATACTGGGGAAGGGAAAGGGAAGACGACGGCGAGCTTGGGGTTGGCGTTGCGAGCGGCGGGGTATAAAAAGAGGGTTTTGATTGTGCAGTTTGGAAAGGTCTGGTTTACTGGAGAGCTTGAGGGGGTTAAGCTTTTAGCTCCTTATGTAAAGCTGATCCAAGGGGGCTTGGGATTTGTGAAGATTTTTGATGATGCTTATGATATTAAGGAGCATCAGAAAATGGCGCTTGAGACTTATGATTTATTGTATAAGGAAGTGGTTTCGGGAAAATGGGATGTGGTGATTGCCGATGAGATTGTTGGGGCTGTTGCGGGGAAATTGCTGTCTCAGAAAAAGGTAATTGATTTAATAAAAGCCAAGCCGGAGAAGCTGGATTTAATTTTGACCGGACACCATGGAAAACCTTCCCTATTTAAGCACGCAGATTTAGTGACTGAGATGCTGCCGGTTAAACATCCGTTTGAGAAAGGGTTTTTGGCAAAACCTGGTGTAGATTATTAAAATTCTCCTCATATATAATTAAATCTCAAGTGAAATATTTTTCTGCCAGTTCTCAGCAGGGTTTTAGTCCAATTTTAGTTATTTTGGGTGTGGTTTTGGTCTTAGGGCTTATTGCCGGAGCTTTTTTTGCGGGGGCTAATTTTAACAAAAATATTGATGGAAAGAATTCTCCTTTGTCTGAGGATACAGCTTTTGTTTTGGAAACTCCCCAGACGACTACTTTTGTTCATCCTAACAAGGGATTTTCCTTTGCTTATCCCTCGTACTGGAGTTATGAATTAACTGCTGGCAGTGGAGAAAATAAGCTGATTAATTTTGTAAATGGTTCACAAAAGGAGTTAACTTTAGAGATAAAAAAGCAGAGCTTGAGTGAGTTTGCGAGTCTACATCCGGCGGCTCGCGCGCAAAAAATTGCCGGAAGGGAGGCTTTGGTAGATGAGCGGGAAGTTGGGGTTCCAGTTGGGGGTGCGGGCTGGTCGATAATATTTACATTTACTGAGGAGGGTAAGAAAGATAAAGAGACTGTTTTGTCTTCACTGGTAATTCCAGCTCAGGCTGATATTGATCCGGTAGAGGACTGGAAAGAATACCATAACTTAAAATTTGGTTTTTCTTTAAAATATCCAGCGCTTTTGGAAGTAAAAGAGACAGAAGGTGTTTCAAACTCAGGAGTTGAGGTAAGTTTTGGGGGAAAAATGTTTTTTTCGGTGAAGGTGGTGGAAGATAGTAAAAAAGAAGCGGTGGATTATATAGAGGATTTGCGTTTGGCTGAGAAAAATCTGCTTAAAACCCCGGAGGAACTGGGGCCGGTTAAATTGAGCGAGTGGGATTTTACAAAATATTATGAGACTGCAGTTTATATTGCTATGCCTGGAAAAACATTAAGGCAAATTGATGTAGCTCAGCTTAAGAATGGAAATATTTTGGTAATAAGGGCCGACAGGGAGGCAGCGCCTGAGGGTTTAAAGTTTAATGAGACTAATTTAGTTGATCAGCTTATTCCACGAGTTAAAGTGGACAAATAAAGTTATATATCACTATACTTGAAGGTAGCTCCAGCCTCCCCAGATTAATGCCAAAAGAAGAATTGGTACAGAAAGTTTCAATTTTTTTCTCTTTGATGAGATCAGCTTATCACTCCTAAATCTTTATTACAAATGTAGGGAATATTTTTTACAATTTTGTGATAGATTTTGATTTGAGTAAGTGATTTCAGGTATTTTTCAGGTTTTTGGTTTAGGATACTTTTAGTCTTGAGATCCTTCGTTAAGACACTCAGGATGACAAAAAGGGAGGAATTAGGATGACAGGGGGTACTCAAGATGACGAGGAAGAGACTTAATGTGACAGTTGGGATACTCTTTATGGTGGGGAGTATAAAAGTTTAGGGGTTGACAGGCGTTAGCACTCATGATAGTATACTGCTAATATTAGTCACTAGAACCTGAGTCCCAAATCTAGTATAATCTGAAAACTTACTAGCCCTAGACTCGATCAGACTGGCTTCTAATAAATTTTCTTATGGCACTTGATCCAATTTCACAACCAATAAAATTATCCAAAACATTACCTGTTGGTCCGCTGCGAGGCACTGTTATATTTCCTGGGAATACTGTTCCGATCGTTTCAGCTAGATCTAAGTCCAAGGGGGCTTTGGACAGCGCTTGGGCGACCAACCGGTTGATCGTTTTTGTCACCCAGAAAAATGAAAGAGTTGATGATCCGGGAGAGAACGATTTGTATCAGGTGGGAACGGTTTGTTTGATCAAAAGGATTTTAAAAGTTGACTCGGAATACCAGTTGTCGGCTGAGGGCCTGGTTCGGGTTTTTATTAAAAACTATGTTTCAACTGAGCCCTACCTTGAAGCGGAGATTGAAGAATTACCTGAACTTTATGAAAAAAATGAGCAGACAGAAGCGATGCTTCGAACGGTCAAAGATCAGTTAAAAAGATACCTTGAATTAAACGGTAATCCAATGTTTGATGTGAATGTTTTGAATAACTGGTCGGTTATTTCCCAAAATGATGATCCAAACCAGCTGGTTAATTCGATCTGTCAGATGATTGAATTTAAAACCATTGACAAGCAGCAGATTTTAGAAACTGTGTCTTCGGTTGACAGGCTGCAGAGAGTGTCTGAGCTTTTGGCCAAAGAGATCAGAATTTTAGAGATTTCTCAGAAAATCTCTTCTCATACTCAGGAGAGAGTTTCCCGAATGACCAAAGAGGCTATTTTGAGAGAGCAAATGAGGAGTATTGAGGAGGAGCTGGGTGAAACTGGTGAAAACGCTGAAATTCGCGAATTTGAATTGAAGGTTAGAAAGAGTGGGATGCCAAAGGAAGTGCGGGAGAAAGCCATAAAAGAGCTGGCCAGGCTTTCAAAGATGTCGACCTACAATCCTGAGGCGGCATACATTAGAAATTATCTGGAATGGTTAACAGAGCTTCCCTGGAAAGTGGCGTCAAAATCGGTAATTGATATGAAAAAGGCTCAAAAAGTTCTGGATACCGAGCACTATGGTCTGAAAAAAGTTAAAGAGCGGATTATGGAATATCTGGCGGTTTATAAACTGGCCGGAAAATTACATGGCCCGATTTTGTGTTTCGTTGGTCCTCCGGGAACGGGTAAGACTTCGATTGGAAAATCGATTGCCAAAGCCTTAGGACGGAAATTTGTTAAGGTTTCGCTGGGGGGGATCAGAGATGAAGCGGAAATAAGGGGGCATCGAAGGACTTATGTTGGATCAATGCCGGGGCGGATTGTTCAATCGATAAAACAGGCTGGTGCGACGAACCCGGTATTTATGTTGGATGAAATTGATAAAGTTGGTGCTGATTATAGAGGAGATCCTTCGGCAGCTTTGCTTGAGGCACTTGATCCTGAACAAAACTTTGCTTTTTCTGACCACTATCTGGAGGTACCTTATGATTTGTCGAATGTAATGTTCATTACAACTGCAAATATGCTGGATACTATTCCTCCGGCTTTGCGCGACAGGCTGGAAATAATTGCTTACCCGGGTTACACACGGGATGAGAAGTTCCATATTGCCAAGACTCATTTATTGCCAAAGGTTATTGAGTCGCATGGGTTGAATGAGAAAAAATTAAAGATTGATTTTCTGGATGAGGCTATTTATCAGGTGATTGATGGTTATACCAGAGAGGCCGGGGTGAGAAACCTGGAGAGAGAATTGTCGGCTGTAATTAGGAAGATTGCCCGAAAATATGCTGAGGGTGAAGTTAAAAAAGAATTTAAGGTGACTGCTGATCAAGTCAGGAAGTTGCTTGGGCCGGTTAAATTTATTCCCGAGCTGGCTGAGATTGAGGATATGGTGGGTGCGTCAACAGGTTTGGCCTGGACTGAGGCAGGAGGAGATATTATGTTTATTGAGGTGACACTGATGCCTGGAAAAGGTATGGTTCAGCTGACGGGTCAGCTGGGGGATGTGATGAAAGAATCGGCTCAGGCAGCGATGTCGTATGTTCGGGCAAATTGGGCGAAAATCGGTTTGAATGAGAAGTTTTTTAACAAAGTAGATGTGCACGTTCACGTACCAGAAGGTGCTGTGCCTAAGGATGGTCCATCCGGCGGTATTGCTCTGACTACTGCTATTGTATCGGCTTTTACCAAAATTCCGGTTAGAAAAGATGTGGCGATGACAGGTGAGGTGACTTTGCGGGGAAGGGTGTTGGAAATTGGGGGATTAAAAGAAAAAGTTTTGGCAGCGCATAGAGCCGGGGTGAAGACAATTATTGCTCCGGATCACAACCGGAAAGATCTGGAAGATATTCCGCAGTATGTGTTGGATGATTTGGAGTTTCATTTTGTTAAACAAATGGATGAGGTGTTGGCGATTGCTTTGGTCAGGCCACCATTTCCAAGTTCAAAAAGAGTTCCTGTCACCCCTCCAGCCGCTTGGGCCTAATTCTCTACAATTTATAAATGGAACGATTGAGTTTTGTTACTTCAGAAATCGGGAGGAGAGTGGTTTCAGCGGATTTTTCGCCAACTAATTTTTCCCTTGATCGAATGCGTATGCCTTTGGTAGCTAGAGCGTATATTCTGAAAGATGGAGGGAAGGAAAAGTGTCCGCCGGGACGATTTTTTTATGCCTTGCGTACTGGTCCTGTGTTGAGTGGTGAAGCTGTTGAACGAGTAATTAGCGAGGCCCGACGAGCAACCATATCTATTGGTGGAAAAGATGACCTTGATGAGACGGGATTTTTGAGAGCAGATAATTCTCATTATAATGCATATAGGTTAGCCCATGCTTTTGAGCATTTAGTTATTGCTGATGTTTTTAGAAGAGGCGTAAATCAGATTGGTCGTGATCATAGTCGATCCTGGTTGGCAGCTATGACTTTACTTTTTGGAGATAGACTACGCTTCAATAGGGATTTGAGGATCCAGGTGGGTTTTTATCTTCGGCAAGGATTAGTGACTCCGGAACAGGAGTTTAGAAGTGTGGATAATGCATTTCGGCTGGTAACTGACTTGGTATCTCCTTAATTTGACTATAGGTTGAGATTTTAGTATAATTTTCCTTTGTTTCGAAATAATATATAATCAAATGACATTGCAAAATATTCCAACTGGTAAAAAATTTCCTGATGAGATTTATGTCGTAATTGAGATTCCTAAGGGGTCTAAGAATAAGTATGAATTTAATGAGGAATTTGGGTTAATTGAGCTTGATCGGGTTAATTATACAGCTATGGCTCATCCTTATGATTATGGATTTATCCCTGGAACCAGGTCTGAGGACGGGGACCATTTAGACGCTTTTGTGCTGCTTGATCATTCAGCTTTTCCAGGGGCTTTGGTATCAGCCAGACCAGTTGGAGTGCTGTTTATGATTGATGATGGTGATAAGGATGAAAAAATTATTGCTGTTCCTTCCAAAGATCCAAGATACAATCATATAAAAGATTTAACTGACCTTTCGCCTCATGTTAAAAAAGAAATTGAACATTTCTTTGCCCACTATAAGGATTTACAGAAAAAGATTGTAGAAATTAAGGGTTGGGGCAATAGAGAAAGAGCGCTTCAGGTTATTGAAAAAAGTAAAGAGTAAGTTTCCCCCTTGACGTCAGCATATCCTTTGGAGTAAATTCAGTCCTTAGTTCTTCTGCCTTCTGTCTACTGGAAAAAATTTCTTTGTTGAGCTATAAATAATATCTATGACGCAAGCTAGTTTAATCTCTAATTGGCCAAATTTATTAATCTGGGGCGGTGCGTTGGTCGCAACTCTTTATGGATTGATCCTCACCTATATAATTTTAAAACTTCCGACCGGTAATGAAAAAATGAGAGAGATAGCTTCAGCTATCCAGGAAGGAGCTTCGGCTTATTTGATCAGGCAATATAAAGTTGTGGCTGTGGTCGCAGTTATCGTGGCTTCCCTTATTTATCAATTTTTAGGTATAACCAGTGCTTTGGGGTTTTTGGTAGGCGCTGTCTTTTCAGCCATTGCTGGACTGGTGGGGATGGTGGTAGCTGTCCGGGCAAATATCAGATGTGCCGAAGCTGCAAAAGATGGACTGGCTAAAGCGTTTAATGTTGCGTTTCAGGGTGGAAGCGTGACCGGATTTCTGGTTGTTGGATTGGCTTTGGGTGTGGTTTATGGTTTTTATCAATTTACACTTGATATTCCTTCTCTTGTATCTTTGGGATTTGGGGCTTCGCTGATTTCGGTTTTTGCCAGGCTTGGGGGAGGAATTTACACCAAGGGTGCAGATGTAGGAACTGATATGGTTGGAAAAGTTGAGGCGGGAATTCCTGAGGATGATCCGAGAAATCCTGGAGTTATCGCTGATCTGGTGGGGGATAATGTTGGCGATGATGCAGGAATGGCTGCAGATGTATTTGAAACTTATGTAGTAACAGCAATTGCTGCTATCTTGCTGGGAAATATCCTGATGCCTGGTGGTGATAATATTGTGCTTTATCCTTTGGCTTTGATGGGAGGAGCGATTTTTGCCTCAGTGATCGGGAGCTTGTTTGTAAAACTGACTGGCACAAGCATTATGGGTACACTATACAAAGGTTTGATCTTTACCTCAGTTTTGACTGCAGCGGTTTTTTACCCGATTACAAACTTTTTGATGGCAAATAATCCTCAGTTTATAGCGATGAATCTTTATTATTGTACACTGATTGGAATTGCTGTGACAGCTGGAATGGTTATTATAACGGAGTATTACACAGGAACCAAATTTAATCCGGTAAAACAGATTGCACAAGCTTCGTTAACCGGGCACGGGACTAATGTTATTTCAGGTTTGGCGGTTTCAATGAGAGCGACGTTTGCTCCAATAATTTTGATCTGTCTGGCAATTTTTTGGGCTTATTCGCTGGCTAATCTTTATGGAATTGCTCTGGCTGCTGTAGCTATGCTTTCTTTGTCGGGAATTCTGGTGGCAATTGATGCATTTGGGCCGATTACAGACAATGCGGGAGGGATCGCTGAGATGGCAGGACTTCCGGCGAAGGTGAGAAAGGTGACTGATCCACTTGATGCGGTTGGGAACACAACTAAAGCTGTAACCAAGGGTTATGCGATTGCTTCAGCCGGGTTGGCGGCACTTGTTTTGTTTGCAGATTATGCTCAGGAACTGGGTTCAAATCAGGTATTTGCTCTGTCTGAGCCAAAAGTCTTGATTGGTCTTTTGGTTGGAGGGGCGATGCCTTATGTATTTGCCTCTTTTGCAATGGAGGCCGTGGGTAAAGCTGGAGCTAAAGTGGTAGAAGAGGTTAGAAGGCAGTTTAAAACTATCAAGGGGATTATGGAAGGTAAAGCTAAGCCTGACTATGCAGCTTGTGTTTCGATTGTGACAGCGTCGGCTCAGAAAGAGATGATTATTCCGGCTTTGATTCCAATTATTGTTCCCATTATTGTGGCTTTAATTTTAGGTCCTTTGGCTTTGGGAGGATTGCTTGTGGGGGTAATTGTGACTGGTTTATTTGTGGCTATTTCAATGACTACTGGGGGTGCGGCCTGGGATAATGCTAAAAAATATATTGAACTTGGTAATTTAGGTGGAAAAGGTTCGTTCGCTCATCAATCGGCTGTGACGGGGGATACGGTTGGAGATCCTTATAAAGATACAGCAGGTCCTGCCATCAATCCAATGATTAAAGTTGCAAATATCGTGGCGCTACTTCTGGTTGCGATGTTAAAATAGTAACTGCTTTTACTTCTCTGCATTATAATAATTTACCAATAGTAAAAATGAATGAATAAAAATAAGGATCTGCATCAGGTTTTTCTGGAAAAAAAGAGGATTAGTCAGTTATCTTTGATTCGGGAAATTGTTTTTGGAGCTCAGGACGGGTTACTCGTGCCTTTGGGGGTTGTTTCATCGATTGCCGGAGCTTTTTCCAATAATCATATTGTGATTGTAGCCGGAATTGCCGAGGCTTTGGCTGGGGCTTTTTCGATGGGAACCGGGGCCTATTTGGCTTCTCAGGCTGAGCACCAGGTGCACCAGTTTGAAATTAAAAAAGAGCTGGCAGAGATAAAAGCTGATATAGAGGGCGAAAAAGCAGAACTTCGAATGCTTCTGCACAAAGATGGTTTGCCAGAGAAAGAAGCGAAGGTTGTAGTTGAAGCTTTGGCTAAATCGCAGAGGGCTTTTTCGAATACGGTTATTCAAAAGGAACTGGGCCTTGACCCCAATTCTCATGACTCTCCGCTTAAAGATGCCTTTTATATTGGTATTTCTTACCTGATTGCAGCTTTTATACCAATTTTGCCTTATTTTTTTTGGGATGTTTCTGTGTCTGTGGTGATATCAATTGTACTGACTCTTATTTCTCTTTTTACAATCGGGTTAATAAAGGCTTATTTTGCCAAGTTAAATTTTATAAAAAGCGGATTTCAGGTTTTGCTAATAGGGGCTTTATCGGGAATTGGTGGATATGTGATTGGGGTTTATTTGCCACACTTTTTAGGTATTAAATGATAAAATTTCAGCAATGAATATTTTAGTTATAAAAAATCTGGCTAAAGATCAGAAAGAGATGTTTGAGGTTGAAGATTCCTATTTTGAGGGAGTTAAAAAGGTTGCGCCAGATGTTCGAATAAAGGTGGTGATAGAAAAGTCAAAGGAGCTTGAGGAGGAAGTTGGGAGTGCGGAGATAATTGTTACTGCCAAAAGTTTTGATTTTGATCCGGGCAAAGCTAAGAATTTGAAGTGGGTGCATGTTTTTTCTGCCGGAGTAAATACAATGCCTGAGAGTATTTTAAATTCGGATGTTTTAGTTACTAATTCATCAGGCGTTCATCCGATCCCTATTTCTGAGCATGTTCTAGCACTTATGCTGATGTTTGCCAGACAGATTGTTAAAACATACAGGATCCAGATTGAAGATAAAAAATGGATCAGGGATTATTCAAGGTTTGGAGTTTTTGAACTGGCTGGTAAAACTGCTGCCGTTGTTGGTCTGGGACGGATTGGCAGGCGGATTGCTAAGCTGTGCAAAGCACTGGATATGAAAGTATTGGCGATTGTTAGACACCCAAATAGGCAGGAAGAAAATGTAGACGGGCTATATGGAATAGAAAAGCTGGATGATGTTTTGCAAAAAAGTGATTTTGTGATAAATGCTCTGCCCGGGACAAATAATACAAAGGGTCTTTTTAATCTGGAAAAGTTTAAACTGATGGGAGATAAAAGTTATTTTATTAACATTGGCAGAGGATTTACGGCAAAAGAAGAGGATTTGATTAAAGCTTTAGAAGATGGAATTATTGCCGGGGCGGGGTTAGATGTATTTGAGGAGGAGCCTTTGAGTGAAAGCAGTCCGCTTTGGAGTATGAAAAATGTCATTATCACTCCTCATTACTCTGGTTGGACTCCAAAATATATGGAAAGAGTATTTGGGATCTTTGCTTTAAATCTGCAGGCTTATTTAAGGGGAGAAAAAATGCCTAATTTGGTAGATAAAAAAACCGGCTACTAAAATGAGGTTTTTGCTCTGGATCATCTTCTTTCTGTTTTATTTGTTATCGCCTTCTTTTTTTTCCGAAAAAGTTTTGGCAGTTGAAAATTCGCAGTTTATCACGGTAGTTAATCCGGTCAGGATTTCATATTATAATCCTGATCCTGTAGCCAGCCTGGTAAGTCAATATCAGCAGATTAAACTAAATGGTTTGGCTGCTTCTTGGCTTTTGACTTATGATGTAATTTCGAACCTTAAGCTTGTAGAAATTGCCAAAAATATGGATAGAAGTCAGGAGCTGGGAATTTTTATGGAAGTAACCCCTCAGTATGCTCAAGATGCGGGGGTTTTATATAACAAAACAGATTCCTGGCATCGGGCGAACTCGGTTTTTTTATCCGGATATGAGCAAAAAGACCGGATTAAACTGATTGATGCTGTTTTTTTAAAATTTAAGCAGAACTTTGGTTTTTTCCCGACTTCGGTTGGAGCATGGTGGATTGATGCTTATTCGTTAAATTACATGAAGCAAAAATATGGTGTTACTGCAAATTTAGGGGTAACTGATCAGCTTGCTACAGATGGCTATTCTGTTTGGGGTCAGTACTGGTCAGTCCCTTTTTATCCATCGAAGATTAATGCTTCTCAGCCTGCGGGATCGGTTGATAATAAAATTGGGGTGGTGACTTTACAGTGGGCAGCCCGAGATCCTTTAAATGGTTACTTTGGAGCCGGGCGAAATGCCAGTTTGTATAGCACTCAGGATTATTTCACTATTGGTTTGGATGATGGTTATTTTAAAAAATTGATTGATCTTTATACAACAAAAAATAATAACTCTTTTGGTCAGATTACTCTGGGGTTGGAGGGAGATTTTACACCGGATGCTTATGAAGGGTTGTTTGCAAAACAGATGGGAATTATTGGTGCTTTGCAAAAGGAGGCAAGAGTTAGCGTGGGGACGATGAAAGATTTTAGTCAGTGGTATATCAAAAATTTTCCTGATCTTTCACCTGTACATTCAATAGTGACTGAAGATCTTTTGGGAAGTAGGAATAAAGTCATCTGGTATCAGTCGCCTCATTACCGGGTTGGTATCAAATATGATTTACAAAATAAAATTACTGAGGTTTTTGATTTGAGGATTTATAATTCCAATTTGCTGGAACCATATTTTTTGCTGCCTAACAAGCAGCTTAATTTAATTGTTAATGTGCCTTCGGTTTTGGATTTTGTTAGCAGTAATGGAAAAAAATGGGTTATTTCAAAAAGTGAAGCAACGAGTTTTGAAAATAATTCAGGTGAAGTCGTTTTCCACTATCAAGATGGACGGATTATTAAATTTGGACAGGATGGAATTTTTTCCAGTCAAGATTGGCTCGAGCAGCCACAGGGAATTTTTAAACATATAGGGGTTAGCGCTTCAAAAAAGGATAATAATCACCTGCTAATCTTTAAAGATAATCCACTTTATGGAAAAGATGGATATAGGTTTTTTGGGCTGACTCCGAGCTTTTCTAACTTTATAAAAACTAAAAAAGTAAAAATAATTTATTCGGTTGGTTTTGTGATGGTTATTATATTTTTATTTCTAATTACCAGGTCAAGATTAAAGGATAAATTTAAGATGGTGTCTATTTTTTCTACACTGGTTTTGCTTTCAGGAGGGATCTGGTTTTATATATCCAGGAACGGACAGTATTATTTTGTTTCTCAGGGAGAGCTTGACGGGCTGTATTATTTATCTCTTTTGGATGCAGGTAAGGTTATGGTGGCGGATAAAAACTGTTTAAACTGTAGTTATCACTCGGATGTAATGCCGGCTGTTTTTGCAAATAAAAGAGAATATGTAAAAAAGTTTTCAAAAAAGTCGATTGTCTACAACAGAAGTGTTTTTGAATCAACGAATAGGGCTTTGGCTAAGCAGGATTTTGATAAATTGGGGGTGAAGTATATTTATCTGACTACATTTGAGGATTATCAGGAGAAACTGCCGTTTTCTCCGGGGGATTTGGGAATTGAGAGGGTTTATCAAAATGCTTATGCCGAAGTTTGGAAGGTAAAATAGTTACTCTCTAGTGACTATATTTTTTGATCTCCAAGGAATTTAGGAAGGTAAAGAGAAAGATTCCGGAGTAAAAGAGGAGTTCCATGACTTCTGACCATTCGCCAAATGGATGTTTGACGGCCGGGTTTTCCAGGAAATTATAAAGAGCGATGGGAAGAAAGTATAAGGTTAGGTAAAAAGGAATGATCAAAAAGTTAGTATTTTTCATCTGTTTGATTTTTTTGAATTTAAATCCGATCCAGGAAAATGCGCCGTAGGTGCCGATTGCAACGTATAGCCAGCGAATTAAGTTGTGAACTGAGTATAAGTTATGAACTGTTAGTTCCTGTTGGGTGTTTTCCCGGGCGATAAGGTCTGGAGTTGCCAGACCGATTATTCTCTGGCCCCAGGAGATTTCTTCGCCAGCTATAAAGATAAGTCCAATACCTGCAATTAAATAGATAGTGGCAATGGTTTTTAGTTTGGCTTTAAATAAGGTAATAGAGAGGGAAAAGGCGAATATAAAAGCCAGGGTAAGCAGGAGAAATTGAGTGTTTTCAACCAGATTATCCTCAAGAGTCAGCTGGAAAAAAGCATCATTCGGCCAGATCCGGATAATTTGACCAACAAATAGAATTAAAACAGGGGTAAAAAAGAGAATGGTTTTAAGATTTTTCTTTATCTGGGCAAAGTTAAAATTTATAAGTCCCACAGTCAGGCAGCCCAGGCTGAGGATAAAAAGCTGCTGAAAATTAACGGGAAATCTAGAATAGACTAGGTTTGGGGGTGAAATATAGGTCCAAATAGATAAAAAAACGCTGGAAATTAATGCTACAGGCAGTAAAAGTAAGGCGTTAAATTTTAAAAAAAGGCCAGGTAGGGGAGGAGATTTGTTGATCCGGGCGTAAATATTAATCAAGATTGTTAAAAGGAGGATCCAATAAGGGTTAATGAAGGTGGAGTTGATAATTTTATTGGGGTTTTTGTAGGAATCGGCTAGTATGGCCAAATAGACAAGTAAAAGAAGAGCCGTTAGTAAAAAAGGGACGATTTTTTGAATTTTTTGCATTTTGGAGATATTTTTTAAACGATGACATATTGGTCTGAGCCTGTCAATTGGAAAATTTTGAGCAAAATCTTGACAAATTTACAGGAATAGTTTTAAACTGAATAAGTCTGGAGAATGCATGCTTTGGACTTAACTGGAGGGATAACTTTCTAGATACGTTACTTTCTGGGGATTGGTAGATACATCGCAAGATCTATGTCAAATCTAAGTGTGAGGATATAGATTATGCAAAATGTAAAACCGAGGGGAGCCCGATGACAAGTCGGGCTTTTCTTTGCTCTTTTTTAAATCTTGGGGAAAGCCTTTGTATTAAAGTATAATTACTAAACTGCCCATGGATGTTTTAACTGAAAATATTTTCTGGATGATTTTTAATATAGGTCTGGCTCTTCTGGGAATGAGCTTTGGTCTGATTTACATGAATGCTAAATCCAGGCTACTAAAGAGTATTTTTCTGGTTTTGTGGTTTCTTTTTCTTCCTAATACAATTTATATGGTTACTGACTTGCAGTATTTGCCCTCGCAGTTTATTGCAGCAAATTTGGAAATTCAGTTTTTTTTGATTGTCCAGTATTCTTTTTTGATAGTGCTCTCAATTGTGACTTATTTTATTGGGATTAAGCCGCTTGAGGTCATTTTGAAAAGCCGCTTTAAAAAGGATGAAGAGACCCGCCGGGTAATAACGATAGCTGCCAATTTTATCATTGGATTTGCGGTTGTTTTGGGTAAGGTTCAGCGGACACACTCGTGGTACGTTTTTACCAACCCTTCCAGGGTTTTGCATGATGGTTTAACTATTTTAAACTCTGTTCCATTGGTTATTGCGATTATTTTGTTTGGAGTGCTTTTTAATTTGATTTATTTCTCGGTTAAAAACAGAATCTTAAGGCTGAAGATATAGGTTTTAGGTAGCGTTAATCCAGTACTCCGGGCTGATAAGCTGAAAATATTTAAAAGTAGTAAAAAGGGCCAGAAGCAGGAAAAGTAGTACAAGCGACTGGTTAAGTGAAGTTGTTTTTTTGGAATATCTGGTTAGTAAGGGCGAAAGGATTAGATAAGCGATAATTATTAAGGCAGAAGCCCTAAAGAGACCGGCTAAGCTTTGGAACTGGGAGTTATTAATTAATTTTGAGATACCAATGGTTAAGGGCAGCGACAGGATGATTAAGGAAAAAGTAAGATGCTCTCCGAGTTTGAGAGATAAACAGATCAGATAGGCTGTTGCCAGATATAGAAAAGGCAGGAATGGGAAGCGATACCAGCCGTAAGGTTCACTGCCAAAAAATAGATAGACTGCCAGGTAAACAAGTATGGGAGTGGTGATATAAAAGATTTTTTCTTTTGAGCTGTTAAAAATAAGCACAAGGAAGCTGATCCATCCGGCAAAATACCAGCCGTCTGTAAGGTACTTGAGATTGGTAATTTTGGAGTTTGAAATTAAATCATAAATTGCGTTTACCCCCAAGCCATAGTATCTTTTGGAGTTTTGGGAAAAAATAGTCCAGAAAAGATTCGGGTCAAAACTCAAGCCGTAGGTTATAAAAAACAGCAGGAAACTTAAAGAGATAAAGCCAAAAATTGCTAAACTGTTGGCAAGTTTTTTGCGATTATCTTTGTGCCAGTAGATCAAAAAAGTTATCCCGGTAAGGATCGAAACTATACCCGAGATTTTAAACAGAAGACAAAGTCCGGCCAGACAGGCGCTTAAAATGAGAAAAACTTTTTTGTCTTTTTTCTTATAAAGCAAAAGCAGAATCAGAGAAAGCAGGAAAAAAGGAATAAAACCATTTTCACCCTGGACCATCCGGCTGCTGATTATTGTCAGGGGAGAGATGGTGTAAATTAAAGCTACAATAACAGCTTCAATTTTTCCAAAAATTAGCAGAGCATAGAGGGAAGTTAGAAGAATGGTTAAAGTGCCCAATACCAGCATCGGCTTTCGAATTAGCGTACTGCTTGTTTCTTCAAAGATACGGGCACCTTTAAGATAAGCGTAGCCGCCGCTAAAAATTCCCAGTAAAGGCGGATGATCAAACCAGGGATAGTTTATGGGGAAAGGATTGCCTTTGGCGGTTGACTGAAAAACATTATCAACATTTATATAGTGATATTCTGTTTTGGGGTATCCGCCGATTCCGGAAAATCCGATGGGAAAACCTAGTTTGATCAAGCTTAATCCCACCCAGGAATAACTATATTCGTCCATTGATTCTCCGGGCAGCGGGATTTTGGAATAATTAAAAGATCTTAAATTAAAGCTGGTTAGTGCAATAAGCAGCAAGAAAATAGTGAACAGAAAATACTGGTTTTTGAAATATTTAATCAGGTTTTTCATAAAAACATTCAAGAGTAGCTTTATTTTGGACTGGGATAGTTAAATCCGGTAACTGCCGGCTATCAAGAAAGCAGGCCCATTTATTATGATCGTCGTTTTTTAAATTGCCAAGAGCTATAATTTTGTTACTTTCAAATTCAGATGTAAAACTATTTATTTGAGAGAGTTCTTTTAATGCATCAACGTAACTTGGATTGGATTTAGAAAATGAAGTGAGGGTGTTTGTAGAACTGGTAGTGCTGTTGCAGTGGATGATTATTTTAAAATAACTTTTGCTGTTGGTCGGGTCGCCTAAAATACTGTTGGCGCAGGGGTCTTTGGTGATAAAGCGGTTTTGGGAAGAGCTGGTTAATATTTTATCCTTTTCTTGTTCGGAAAAATGACTGGCTTTGTAAATGGTTAAAAAGTTGAATAAAACAAACAGAAGAATGATTAATATGACAGAATAAGAGACAAGAATCTTAAGGGTTGTTTTATCTATCACTTACTGATGATACTATTTAAATTTGAATATGAAAAGCATAACTAATCTGTTAAAAGGCAGGAGGGTTACATTTTTGGTAATTTCCTTTTTTCTTATATTAAACCTGGTGTTTTTTTATAAAATGTTTAGGGGTTTGTCGCCTATTCCTATGGATGCGATGGTGGGAAGCTATTATCCATGGTTGGATTACGGTTATGGCGGGTATTTTAGGGTGCCTGTTAAGAACCCGGCGGTGTCGGATGTTTATGCTCAGTATTACCCGTGGCAAAACCTGGCTCATGAGCTTTTACAAAAAGGCCAGATACCTCTTTGGAACCCGTTTTCTTTCTCCGGGACGCCGCTTGTAGGGAATTGGCAGTCGAATGCTTTTTATCCTTTGAATTTGATGTTTTTGCCTTTTTCAGGTTTGACCCGGTGGGATGGAACGGTTTTTTTGCAACCACTTTTATCTTTATTTTTTTTCTATCTTTTTTTAAGGGAATTAAAAACAGGCAAGCTGGCTTCAATTTTTGGATCAATTGTTTATTCTTTTTCCGGTTTTATGCTGATTTTTTTGGAATATAATTCTTTTGCTCAAACAGCGGTTTGGACGCCGCTTATTTTATTTATTCTGGAAAGGTTTATTAATAAAAGGTATATTCCGGTTTTGCTTTTTTTGCCGTTTGCAGTTTTTACACTGGTGACAGGAGGTAATTTTCAGGTAGTGACTTATACAATGATTATGTTTGCAAGTTATGCAATTTTTCGGACGTTTGCTTTGTACAAGAATAGAAAGACCAGGTTAAAAATAATTTTACTTAGCGGGATTTTTTTTGGTATTGGAATAGGTATGGCTTCATTGCAGCTTTTTCCAACACTGGAGTTATTTCAGAATTCTATTAGAAAAGATGACCCGAATATTGTGGATTACAATTATGGATTATTACCGGTGCAAAGCATTATTACTTTTTTTGCACCAGATTATTTTGGCAGTCCGGTAACGGGAAACTTTTGGGGACATCTGTACCATGAAACAATGGGATATTTTGGGATTGTAACTTTGCCTTTTGTGATTTTTGCTCTGTTTAAAAGAAGGGATTTTACAACAAAGTTTTTTGGCCTTTTTTTTGTAGTCTCGGTTATATTAATTTTTGATACTTTTGTTGGAAAGGTACTTTATCTTGTAAAGCTGCCGTTGCTTTCAACAAGTTATGCTTCAAGGATGCTTTTTTTGGTTGATTTTTCAGCGGGAATTTTGGCGGCTAAAGGTTTGGAGGAAATAGCTGCAAGTCAAAGTAGAAAGAACTTTTTAAAAATAATTGCTATTTTGTTTTTAATATTACTTTTTTCAAGCTTTGGACTTTATTTGATGGTTAAATATATCGGGCCTTTGGCTCATTTTAAATATGAAGAATTGCTTGGTAATTTGAAATTCTCTCTTCGAAATTCAATTTTACCTCTCGCTCTGTTGGCTGTTTTGGCTTTGGCTTTAAGGATTAAAAAAAGCCATTTATTTATGGGGGTAATAATTTTTTTGACGATTGCTGATTTATTTCGTTTTGGCTGGAAGTACACGGCGTTTAGTAGTGCGGATATGCTTTATCCGGATACACCATTAACTACATTTTTAAAACAAAATGTCGGGTATCATCGGGTGGAAAGAGAAAAGGGAGAGATTATGCCGCCAAATACCTGGATGCCATATGGGCTGATGTCTCCCTCTGGGTATGATCCGCTTTATTCAAAACAGTATGCGGTTTTTCATAATGTTTATAAAACCCAAAGTGTTGATGCCGGACTTCATAGGTACGCGGAGCTTGATAACCTGGATTCGGAGTTTTTGGATCTTGTGGGAGTTAAATATTTGATTGTTGGACAAAGAGATAAGAATAACATCATTGACCAATACGCTAGTGGAATTTCTTATACGATAAAAGATAAAAAATATAAACAGGTTTTCAAAGATAAGTCGCTGGTTGTTTTAGAAAATACTCATGTGATGCCGAGGGTGGTTTTGTTTGATAAGTTTGATGTTGTGGACAGGTACAAAGTGGCGTTAACTGCGCTTCGCAATAATTATCCATTTCGAGACAGCATAATTTTAGATAACTATCCAGTACTAGGAAATTACAAGAAAGATCCAACGGATAAGGCGAAGATATTGGATTATCAGGCAAATGAGGTGACTATTAAAACAAGTGTTTCAAATAATAATTTGTTAATGCTAACAGATGCTTATTATCCGGGCTGGGAAGTTTTGGTTAATGGAAAAAGTTCAAAGTTGCTGATGGCGGATGGGGTATTTAGGGCAGTAGAGGTTCCTAAAGGGGAATCGGTGGTCAAGTTTTTTTATAATCCAAAATCTTTTAAGTATGGTGCAGGGCTTAGTTTGATTTCTTTGGGAATTTCAGGAGCTTGTATATTATTTTTTATCTTAAAGAAGAATTACAGAAGATTTGACTGACAAGGTCTGTTCTGTTTTACTTACTTATTTCATACTGACGTTTTACACAAAATGTTAATCTGGTCAGTTAAATTAAATGTGTGATAGATATTTCTAAAAAATTCTCCTCTTTTGTTTTGGTAGCTAGTTTATTTTCTACAATTGCCTCTCCGGCAATGGCGGCATCTCCGGATGGTTTGGGTCCATGGGCTGATGTTGTTAAAAAATTTGATCAGGGTAAGATGAATAATGGTCAGCCGATTAAGGCACTTAGAAGTAATCCAGAGGCTGCTTTGGGGGTGGCTGAAGAAGATACAGTGGAGGGGCATTTTGTCTCACTTGGTTTTGGGGGACAGTTAACTTTAAAGTTTAAAAATGGAATCAGCGGTGGTGTTTTTGTGGTTGAGTCAACCAATCTGCCATATCCCAGTGAGACCGCTAAAATTGAAATATCTCCAAACGGAAAAAAATGGGTTAACGCCGGACGCGTAACTCGAACTGGTTCGGTCAGTCAGCCTAAAGAGGTCAAATGTGCTCACTATATAAGGATTACTGACACTAGCGATAAAGCTATTTTTGAGCCGACCTCAGACGGGTTTGATGTTGATGGGGTTAAGGCTCAGGGATCAATTTGCAAAAAAGAGGACGATGAAGATAGAGACGATCATGATAATGATCATCATGACTATGATCACGATAATAAAAAGGACGACAATTACAACTGGGGACACAATAATAATGACAACAATAACCGGAATTATTCTTCAGACCGTAACCGGCATTAAGTTGCGGGATTATTTTCCAAAATTACTAAGGAGCAGATTATAATCAAAAATATTAACAACGTTGTTGTTATCCAGATGTCCCTCAATTTCAGCTCCGCTTTTGCCGAAATTAGATAATAGTATATTGTAATCGAGGATATTGACCTTAGCGCTATTGTCTATATCTCCGACTTTGGAAGGACTTGGTGAAGGTAGTGCTGTTGAATTTAATAAAAGTGCTACCAGTAATTCTATTACTATAACTCCATAAATCAATTCCATAAATTCGCTTATTTTGAACTGCCCGTAATCGCACTTAACAAATTAGATATGATTGACGGGATGCTTTGTTTAATTAATAATTGGTAATGGGTCTTAAATGTTTAACCTGTCAATATTAAAATTAGCTAAGTCAAAACTTTTAACTCACTTTACCATCACCAACAATCAAACAGGAGCTCTCTCACTTTTTTTAATTGTGGCCGTTGTGGGGATACTGGGTTTTGGGGAATTGGGCAGGCTATTTCCGATACCTGTATCAAGAGCCGCTTCCGGTCCAAACACAGTGACCATTCGAAATGATGGGGCGATTGTGATTAATGGGACACCGACATTTCTGACTGGTTTTTATCATGATGCTGATGATGTTACCCATCAGGGGGCGTTTCTTGCGGCTGATGCCACCAGAGTAGCGGATGCAGGCTACAACGTCATGCATCCATCGATTACTGAGCTTGAAAACACCACTCAATATCGAACAACTGCTGCACAACGTGGTTTATTTACCATTGCTCAATTTTACAAAGGACCGACTGCCTCACCTGCCTGGTCATCAATAGATGGAACTGTAACTACACTCAAAAATGATCCTTCTGTGATTGCTTGGGATATTGCAGATGACTTCAATCTGAGTCCTGATAAAACCATTACCAATGTTACCGCACTTCATAACAGGGTCAAAGCTAACGCTCCTAACCATTTAACTTATGGTGCTGGCACCGGCGCTAATACTGTTCCCTTAGCTACCTGGAAAGACGCCATGGATATCATTGGAATTGAAGCTTATCCAATTAGTAATCTTGACGAGGGCTATGAAACTGCTATGGAAAATAGTATTGGTTACTACCTGCATGCTAGACAGGTTTTACCGGCCAATAAACCTATTTTCGCACTGCCTCAAACATTTAAATGGGGGCATAGTGGGGCTCGTTGGCCCACCTCTCAGGAACTGCGCAATATGGCTTTTGGCGGACTTGTTGCTCGGATGAACGGGGTAATATTTTATACCATGTGGATGGATAATAACAATCATCTGCCAACTGACAACCCCACACTCTGGGCAGAAGCCCAAAAGCTGGGTGCCGATCTTAATAAATTAAAGCCGGCCCTCTTAAATGGAAAATACACCGGTTATGATTCCAATACAAACTATACTCTAAACCCTCAACCAGCCCGAATCCATGCTGCTACCTGGGAGTACCAAGGTCAAGCCTATGTTGTGGTTATCAACACGAAGAATACAGGACTTACTGCAAATATTCCTTTGCCGGTTTCAGTTAGCGGTACTCCTCAACCTTTTTTCCCTGGTGACGGTCGTTATGCCACTGGGCTTACATTAAATGGTACAACCTTAACGGGATCTGTTGCAGGCAACAGCGTGCATGTTTATCAGCTAACCAGCTCAGTTGGCACAGCAACACCAACGCCAACTCTTTCTTCTCCTACTCCGAGTCCTTTGCCTGGGGATATTGATGGCAATAACAAAGTCGATATTTTTGATTACAACCTGCTACTAACTGATTTTGGATCAACTTCTGGGGTGGGCTTAAGATCTGATATAAATAATTCTGGAAAAGTGGATATTTTTGACTACAACTTACTTTTAATTAACTTCGGTAAACATATCCCTTAACTCCTGTTTAATCTTTAATAGATTAATTTAGTTGAACCATAAGAATAGCTCGTTATATCAGTCTATAAGGAATACTTGAAACCAAGCCTATCCCGTTTGGTACCGCGTACGGGAGTTGAACCCGTGATTTTATGAATGAGAATCATATGTCCTAGGCCACTAGACGAACGCGGCGTAATTGTTGAAATTCAACAAAAATCACTGACCAAGGAGTAAATTTTAACAGAAATTGCGTTTTGAATCCAATTTAGTTATTTTTAGGGAAGAATTTTATTCCCATTTTTTTGCGAAAGCCCTCAAAGTAGATTACATTTAATAGAATTAATGCTATGACTATAACTGCGTCATAATTTAGTTCAGAAAAATAGTTGTTCTCCAGCTTTAACCACATCCCAAATTCATCATAGGCCAGTCCCATCCCGATTCCAAAAACTATAGCCACAAGGTTACGGACTCTACCATGAGGCCTGATGATTAACTCCAGCGCCCCGACTAAAGTTAATATAATGATTCCATAAGCGAAATGATGGATATGGACTCCGCCAATTTGCAAAAATAAATCCGGGAAAAAATTGACGATTAGCCGGGCTAGAATAAAAGTGGTTAAAAAAGAAAAGAAGATTAAAAAAGGAATCTCATCGACCCTATCCGGTCTTAAAGAAGCTGCGTATTGTCTTAACTGGGGTTTCATTAACCTTAAGTATAACAAATTGACTCGGCTTTAATTCCAGATTTAAGGAAGGTATAATGTGAGGTATGTTTTGGGCTGATAAAGTTGCAAAAAATATTATTGAAAGTGGCAAATTTAAACCTTATTTGGTGGACGATATGTTTACACCATCAGGTTATGCGCATATTGGATCCTTAAGAGGTCCACTGGTTCACGATCTGATTTTTAAAGCTTTGAAAAATGCCGGAGTCGAGTCAAAATTTACTTATATACTAAATGACTTTGACCCGGTTGACGGGGTTCCTCCGGAATTTGAATATTTAAATGAACACTTGGGTTTGCCGTTGAAAAAAACTCCAGCTCCAGAAGGCTCGGGGTTTGAAAATTTTGCTGATTTTATCGCTGAGGACATGAAAAAAACTTTGGGTAATTTAGGAGTGGAGCCGGAATATTTATCTTCCTGGGAAATGTATCATCAAGGAAAATTTGATGAGGCGATCAGGCTGGCTTTAGATAATGTCACAGAAATTGCAGAGATTTATCATCAGATTTCAGGCAGTAAAAAAAAGGAGATGGGCTGGTATCCATTTTCGGTAATTTGTCAAAGCTGTGGAAGAGTTGGAACAACCAGAGTTTATGACTGGGACGGAAAAACAGTTGCTTATAAATGTGAGCCTCATATGGTGAAGTGGGCTATGGGGTGTGATTATGAAGGTAGAATAAGTCCATTTGGCGGAAACGGCAAACTGCCATGGAAAGTTGACTGGCCAGCACACTGGATGGTTTTGGGGGTAACTATAGAGGGGGCAGGGAAAGATCATTCAGTGGCCGGGTCTTCGCGGGATGTGGCGCGGGAAATTTGCAAAAGAGTTTTTAAAATACAGGAACCATTTAATTTGCCTTATGAATTTTTGACGGTTGGAGGCAAAAAGATGTCTTCATCAAAAGGATTGGGTCTAAAGGGCCGGGATTTATTTAATTTACTTCCGGCTGAAGTTGCAAGATTTCTTTATTGTCGCAGTGATTATAAACAGGAAGTTAATTTCGATCCATTTGGGACGATGGCCATTCCGGATTTGTTTGATGAGTATGACAGGTCGTATCTGGCGTATATTGAAAATGTAGATGAGGATTTTTCCCGGGCTTTTGAGCTTTCACATATTGGGGATTTGCCAAAAAAAGAAAAAACTTTTTTGCCAAGGTTTAGAGATGTTGTAAATTATATTCAGCAAGCAACTGTTGATACTAAAAACAAATTTGAAGAAATTAAGGGTGAAAGTTTAAATGAGGTTGAGACTTCTATTTTGCGGGAGAGAGAAAAGTATGCCAAAATCTGGCTGGAAAAATATGCGCCGGAGGAATTTAGATTAGGGATGTCAGAGCAGTTGCCTGATCAGGCGAAGAATTTAAATGCCCATCAAAAGGAATATCTGGCTAAAGTTATTCAGTTAATAGAAAAAGCTTCTGAACCGGATAAACTTCAAACTGATTTGTATAATTTATCTAAAGATTTGGCAATTCCGGCAAAAGAGGCTTTTGCATCAATTTATCTGTCAACAATTGGAAAGGAACACGGGCCAAAAGCAGGGGCTTTTTTGTTGCAATATCCCAAGGAAATGGTGGTGAAACGGTTAAAGGAAGCGGCTGGAGTTTAATGTTATTATATTAAGCATGTTAGATATTAATTTTATTCGGGAAAATATTGAGGTTTTGAAAAAAGCGATCGCTGATAAGGCGATGAAGTTTGATTTGGATAAGTTTTTGGAGATTGATCAGAAGAGGCGGGATCTTTTGCAAAAAGTTGAGGAGTTAAGGAAAGAAAGAAATGAAGCAGCGGCTGCAAGGGATATAGAAAAGGGGAAAAAGGTTAAGGAAGAATTAGAGGGGCTGGAAGGTGATTTGAGGCAGATTCAGACCGAATTTGATGAGGCAATGCTTTATCTGCCAAATATTCCGGCTCCTGATTCTCCAGTTGGCCCTGACAGCAGTGCAAATGTGGTTTCTAAAAAATGGGGAGAAATACCTCAGTTTGATTTTGAAGTTAAAGATCATATAGAGCTTGGGAAGGCTTTAGATATTGTAGATTTTGAGCAGGGGACAAAGGTGTCTGGTTTTAGGGGTTACTATTTGAAAAACGAAGGTGCGATTTTGCATCAGGCGATTTTAAAACTGGCTATGGACCGGATTTTGGCGCATGGATTTAAGCTGATGGTTCCGCCCACTCTGGTTCATGAAAGAGTTTTGGTTGGTAGCGGACATTTTCCTCATGGTAGAGATAATGTTTATCAAATTGCTAATCCAGGAAAATTGGAAACCGGTGAAGAAATTAAAAATCCATTGTATTTGACTGGTACTTCAGAACCTTCTCTTTTGGCTTATTACTTAGATAAAACAGTTGAGGAAAATGAATTGCCAGTTAAGCTGGCTGCATTAACGCACTGTTATAGATCTGAAGTTGGAGATTATGGGAGAGATACCCGTGGGCTTTACCGGATTCATGAGTTTGACAAAGTCGAGCAGGTGGTTATTTGCGAGGACAATCTGGAAGAGTCGGAAAAATGGTTTAATCAGATGCAGCTGATTTCTGAAAAAATTCTTGAGGATCTGGGAATTCCCTATCAGGTATTGGCTGTTTCAACCGGAGATATGGGTCCAGGAAAGTATAGACAAAATGATATTGAAGCCTGGATGCCAGGAAGAGGTAAATATGGAGAGACACACTCGAACTCTAATTTAACTGACTGGCAGGCCAGGAGGTTAAATTTGAAGTTTAAAGGTAAAGAGGGCAAAAATAAATTCTGCTTCACATTAAATAATACTGTTATTGCTTCTCCCAGGATTTTGATCGCAATTTTGGAAAACTTCCAGCAAAAGGATGGTTCAGTAAAAATTCCTGATGTTTTAATTCCCTATACCGGGTTTTCTGAGATTTCTTCTAATTGATATAAAACTCTCTTTGCTTTTTAGAAATTATTAAGGGGTTGGAGATGGAGATTTGCCGGCTTTGAGCAGGTCTAAAGCTGATGTTCGAGGGGATCCAGTAGGTCCGGGCGAAGAGGTTCCTCCGAAACTGGAAGAGACAGAGGCTTCAGGTGAGGAGGTGGCTTCACCGGATGGGGCTACTGCAGGTGCTGCCGGGGAAGGCGAAGCTTTTGTGACCTGTTTGGGCGGGTTGGTCAGGGTTGTTGAGGAGTTAGACTGAACCGCTGCTGGAGAAGGGGCTGGTGCGGGTTTTCCGATATCAAGGATAAAATAGGCAGACAATCCAATGACTATTAATACAACTAGGATACCTACGATTATAAGTAATTTTGGAAGATTTAAATGTTTGCCTCCTGTGCCGGATACAGCTTCGGCGCCAGGTTTTTGAGCTGTTTGGGTTGTCGGGACAACCAGGTTTTCGGGAGCGGAAACAGGCGGATTGTAGACGTCGCTTGAAGGTGGTGTGGTTGTATCACCAATAAGGTGAGATAAATCGGTCGGAGCAGATTCAGTGTTGGTCGGGCTTGGGTTGCCTTGTCCGGGGATTCCTCCGGATGGTAGAGGGTCAGGGGAAGGTGGTTGAGGAATTGGCTGATCTGTTGGAGGAGCAGACGGGCTTAAATCGGGTAATCCCATATTAGTGCTGGTTTCGACTGGGTTAGGTGTTGAAGGCATGGTCGCAGGTGGAGGAGGGGCTGGAGGGGCTGGAAAAGGACTTTGGTCACTTGGGGTTTGAGTAGGCATAGAGTTATTCAATGAAATAGGTGGGAATGTCGGTACGGGAGTCCCCGGGCTGGCAGGAGGAGGCGCGGTTGGAGGGGAGGTGGGAGTTTGGAATGCATAGGGATCGCTGGGAGTGGAAGCTGGCGAAGGAGCTTCAGTGGCAGGAGGAGTGAGAGGAGACGAAGAGGGGTTAACTGAAGCCGGAGGTGGAGGGAAAGCTTCGGGTTGGGAAACTGGTGTAGGGGAGGGAGGCTGCCAGGTGGGCTGGGGCTGAGAAGGGTTTTGAAATCCGGGATCGGGGGGTGCTACTGGTGCTGAGCTGGGAGGTGATGGCTGGGAAGGTGGGTCGGCTGGAGGTGAGGATTGGCCTAATGTTGAAAGATCGGGAGGTAAGGATGGGTTGTTAGGGTCGTTTGAATTGTCCATTGGGCAGTACTTTCGCATTTAAGTTTATCGGATAGTTTGTTCTTTTGTCAATCTTTATCAGCCTTGTGAGAAGTCACCTGTTTTAGGTATAATGATGGCCATGTTAAATATCTTTTCCAAGCTGATTGACGCCAATGCGCGTGAGATCAACCGTTTAGGTCAGGTTGTAAAAAAAATTAACGATCTTGAGTCTAAAACAAAAAAGTTGACCGATAAACAACTCCGGGAAAAAGCTGATGACTTGCGCAAGAAGTTTCAGAAAGAAGGTAATCTTAATAATTTGCTGGAGGAGTCATTTGCTTTGGTTCGGGAAGCTGCTTTTCGGGCAATTAAGCAACGGCCATATGATGTTCAGTTGATGGCTGCGGCAACTCTCCATTCGGGGAAAATAGCTGAGCAAAAAACTGGAGAGGGAAAAACCTTATCCGCGGTGCCGGCGGTTTTTCTTAATTCCCTGACGGGTAGAGGAGTTCATGTGGTGACTGTTAATGATTATCTGGCCAAAAGGGATTGTGGCTGGAACGGCCCGGTTTATCAGATGCTTGGGTCATCTGTGGCTGTAATTGTGCATGATGAAGCATTTTTGTTTGACCCTAAATACGTGAGCAAAGACACAACAGATCCCCGACTTAAACATTTAAAGCCGGTTTCGCGAAAAGAGGCTTATGGGGCTGATATTACCTATGGAACAAACAATGAATTCGGATTTGATTATTTGAGGGATAATATGGCCCATGCTTTGGAAAATCAGGTTCAAAGAGGCCATTACTACGCAATTGTGGATGAGGTTGATTCGATTTTGATTGATGAGGCCAGGACACCGCTGATTATTTCAGCTCCAGCTCAAGAAGCGACAGAAAAATATATTACTTTTTCCAAACTGATTGATAAATTGTCGGCGGATACTGATTATGTGCTTGATGAGAAGCAAAGAACAGCACATTTAACCGAACACGGAACGGTTAAAATTGAGAAAATTTTAGGGGTTGATAATTTATACGAGAAGGATTTTTCAACCCTGCATCATCTGGAAGAGGCTTTAAAAGCCAGAACCCTTTTTAAAAAGGATAAAGATTATGTGGTAAAAAATGGTGAGGTTATTATTGTTGATGAATTTACGGGAAGGTTGATGCCCGGGCGTCGTTTTTCAGGTGGGTTGCACCAGGCAATTGAGGCTAAGGAAAACGTGCCGATCCAACAGGAATCGCAGACTCTGGCCACAGTTTCTTTTCAGAATTACTTCAGGATGTATGAAAAACTTTCGGGGATGACGGGAACTGCTGCTACTGAGGCGGAGGAATTTCATAAAATTTACAAACTGGATGTGGTAATTATTCCAACAAACCAGCCAAATATCAGGAAAGATTTGCCAGATGCAATTTATAAAACCCAGACTGCTAAGTACACAGCGGTGGCTAATGAGGTTGAAAAAATTCATGCAACGGGTCAGCCGATATTGGTTGGGACGACTTCAATTGATAAAAACGAATTTTTATCCGAACTTTTGAAAAGAAAAAAGGTTTCACACTCTTTGCTGAATGCTAAAAATCACGAAAAAGAGGCTGAAATTATTGCTGATGCCGGGCAAAAAGGCGCTGTGACGGTGGCGACAAATTTGGCTGGACGAGGTGTGGATATTAAGCTGGGAAAAGGTGTAAATGAACTGGGAGGGCTATATGTTTTGGGAACAGAGAAGCACGAATCCCGAAGAATTGACAACCAGCTTAGGGGAAGAGCCGGGAGACAAGGTGATCCGGCTTCATCCAAGTTTTTTGTATCTTTGGAGGATGATCTAATGAGGATTTTTGGCGGTGATCAGGTTTCCAAGGTAATGAACTTTTTGAAGATGCCTGAGGATGTGCCAATTGAAAATCCATTGGTGACAAAGGCAATTGAGGGGGCGCAGAAAAAAGTTGAAGGTCATAATTTTGATATCCGGAAGCACACTGTTGAATATGACGATGTGATGAATCAGCAGAGGCAGATTATTTATGGGATCAGAAAGCAGATACTGGAGGCGGCAGTGCAAGAAGGAAAACCCCGTGATACTCGTGATACCTCAACAACCCGTGGTACTCTTCGCCAGGAGATTTTGGGTAAGGTTGAGGCTGAAATTAATAATATTGTTGTGTCTTATGCCCTTGAAGATATAGATTATGCCAAAATTGTGGATGAATTTTGTTCAATTGTGCCTTTTGATGAGTCAAGCAAGAAGAATCTGGTGGAAACTGTTTCTTCCTATAAAGATCATGAGCAGATTAGCGAGTTTTTGGTTAAGCTGGCCAATGATTTGTATGAGGCTAGGGAAAAACAGCTGGGTTCTGAGGTGGCCAGGCAGTTGGAGTCGTTTGTTTACTTAAACACCCTGGATACTTTATGGATTGCTCATTTGGATACAATGGATGATTTAAGATCAGGTATTGGTCTGAGAGGTTATGCCCAAAGGGATCCGCTGGTTGAATATAAAAAAGAGGGTTTTGATCTGTTTGAAAAGCTGGTTAACGAAATTGATTCTGAAGTGGTTCATAGAATTTTCCAGGTCCAGGTTCAGCATAATCATCCAATGTCGAGACCAGCAATAGATTTGTCAAAAGCTTCTGAGGAACACGTGGAAGCGCTGGATGAAACCCAACTACTTGAGGAGGTGGGTCAACTTCTGCCAAAGGCTCCTCGAATAAGGGAAATTCCGGCTGATGGTATTGACCACACAGGAGGAACCAGAATTAAGGTTGAAGGGTCGAGTAATGATGATATGTATAATCAGTCTTTGCAAATTAACGAACAGCCGGTTGCTCCGGTTGGGGTAACAGGTGGGGCAACAAGGGTGACTGTTGAGCGGGCAGGAGAAGTAGTTTCTCAACAGACTTATGGTGAAGCCGGTCAGGTCCAAAGAACTCACGGAAAAATCGGCCGCAACGACCCCTGCTGGTGCGGAAGCGGAAAAAAATACAAACGTTGTCATTATGGTAGAGATTAGCTTGCTGTAACAATCTAATCAGTATATTTTATAACCTCACAGATATCTTCTTCTATATAAAAATTAATCAAAGTATTTCTCTAAAATTTGCTTAATATTTTGTTATAAGTCTTCAAAAGTAATCACACTTTACCTCATGGTTTGAAGTTTTACTTTTAAAATGCAATTAGTCTATTATTAAATTAATGAGTCAAAAAGGATTTGCGCATATTATTTTTTTGGTTGTATTATGTATTGTTTTAGTGATTGCGGGAACACTTTTTGTTTTAACAAAAAGAAACAAGAGTTTAGTTGATGAAAAGAGTTTTGACAAGTCTGAATTTACTCAGGTATATAGTAATGGATGGTACGATTACTCATTTAAATATCCCCCAGGAGCCGTAATTAAATACGCAATTGGTAGTGTGAATGGGAAAGGGGATACGATTGATGTCAGACAGTATCCTATTGGCAATGACAAGAGCTACCCCTGCTCTATTACAGTTTCACCAAAAGATAGTCAATTTACTCAAGAAATTGAGAAGACACAAAAGTCTATTTCTTTTAATGGTATTTCTTGGGCTAAAGAAAAATTTATTTCTCAACAAGAAAGTGCTCTTTATAGATATCCAGGTGTAGTTTGGCAAGCAGAGAAAAATCAATTGACCTATACTTTTAATAGTCATCAAGGAAGTGAGCAATGGTGTGAAGCAGTGATTTCTACATTTAAATTTTCTGTAGATTCTTCAGTTGAGTCAGCTTTGGAATCTGTACGGGCTAAAGAGGCGGCTCTTTTATATTCTCAGAAAAAATATCCAAAAATGTTTTTTCTTGAAGGCCGTTTTGTTAATGATTTTGAGAGGACGGGTGACCAATTAGGGGTTCTAGATTTTTCAACAAATGCTTTAATATATTTAGCTGACTCAGGAAATGCAACTCTTCAAGAGCAAGTAAGAATTAAAGTTAGCAAACAAAAAGATAAATGGGTGGTAGTAGGGGAATATAAAAATTAATATCCTAGCTTATGAGGTACCCTATCTTGCTAACATTTCAAAAAATGTCATTATCCTAATTGATCGGGTTACTGGAAGCTAAGTTTTTATTAATTCTTTCCTCTTCCTTACACTTTCTAGAGTATAATAACGTGTATTCTTAAGTACAAAGCCATATGATTAATAACGCGCCAAGTGCCAATGGGCAGAGAGCAAAAAAATTACCAGATAATCCTTCGGAACTTGTGAAGATTAAAAAATTGTTGATGGATAACGCTGAGGTTATTGAAAAAGAAGCAACCAGGCAGCATGTTAAGTATCTTCCAGGCGATAAATTACGTCGTAAATTTTTAGAAAAAATAAGAGTGGAGCATGTAGGGATAGTTAAAGAAATTGCCCGTCATCTTGAGGATCAAAGTATCGAGCAAGGCATTGCGTTTTTTAATGCACTGGGCGAACAATTGGCTACAAAATCGATCGCTGAGGGGTTGCGGATCCAGGAAGCGGTCAATGGCAGTATTTTTCTAAAACAGTCGATCTGGAAAAAAATTGAAGATGAAGGCTTGCTGAAAGAATTGAGTGCAAAGGATATTTACCTTCTCAGTCAGAATATTGGGACATATATTGATGTTCTTGGTTCCCGATTGACCTTTGCTTATCATGAGCGTTATGTAAAAGAGCGGGAAAATGAGCGACTTAGGCTGGAATTTGGTCAGAAGGCTGGAAGGATTGGGACATATGAGTGGGATCTGGTTGCACATACCTCAACATGGACGAAAGAATTCGAAGCGTTATATGGTTATCCCAATGGGGGGTATAGGGCGGAAAGTACTGAAGAGTGGTTAAGGTTTGTACACCCACTGGATAGAAAGAGAGTTCTGGCCGATACAGTTAAAGCCCTCAAGAACGGGGGTGAATTGAATATTGAATATAGAGTTATCTGGCCAGATAAAACTATTCGTTTTCTGGCCAATAGGGCCCAAATTATAAGAGATAAAAAAGGTAAAGCCACTAGAATGAATGGGGTTAATATAGATATAACCGAGCGCAAGTTGGTTGAGAATAATCTGGCTTATTTGTCTGAAGCGAGTAAAATATTAAGTTCTTCTTTGGACTACAGAACAACCCTTTCTAATGTAGCCAGGCTGGCTGTTCCCGAAATTGCCGACTGGTGCAGTGTGTCTATGAAAAATGGCCAGGAGATTGATCAGCTGGCAGTTGCCCATGTTGATCCCAAAAAAGTGAAGTGGGCGGAGCAGTTGCGTAAAAAAAGTCCGCCCGACAAGAATTCTAAGACGGGAGTTGCTCGCGTTTTAAAGACAGGTAAATCCGAATTATACTCAAATATTACTGATGAAATGCTGGTAGGTGTAGCGAAAAATAAAGAGGAGCTGTCTTTGTTACGTAAACTTCAAATGTCTAGCGTGCTAATAGTTCCATTTTTGCTTAAGGGTCAGGCAATCGGAGCCATAACATTTGTGGCGGCAGAAAGCGGACGTCATTATACCGTAAATGATTTGGCAATGGCTGAGGAGGTGGCAAACCGGATGGCGCTTGCGATAGAAAACGCTCGGTTGTATACAGAGGCTAAAGCAGTGGATGAGCTGCAAAAAAAACTGGCAGCGGTTGTTGAATCCTCTGATGATGCAATTATCAGTAAAAGTATTGAAGGTATTATAACCAGCTGGAATAAGGGGGCGACTAGACTTTATGGTTATAAACCGGAGGAAATTATTGGTCAGCCGGTTTCGGTGTTGATGCCAGCTGATAAAAAGGATGATTTTCCGATGATTATGAAAAAGTTACAGGAGGGTAAACGGATTGAGCATTATGAGACTAAAAGAAAAACAAAAGATGGTCAAGTGCTGGATGTAGCGATTACGGTTTCACCGATTAGAAATGTCGAGGGAAAAATTATCGGTGCGTCAAAAGTGGCCCGGGATATAACAGAGCGGAAAAGGAATGAAGAAAGGCAGGAATTTCTGGAGCAGGCAAGCAAGATATTGGGGTCGTCAATTGATTATGAATTAACTTTGAAAAATGTGGGCAAGCTGATAGTTCCTTATTTGGCGGATTATTGCCGTATTGTGGTAGTAAATGAGGAAAAGCAAATAAAAGAGATTGCAGTAAATCATGTGGAATCAAAAAAGCTACCTTTGGTCAGGGAGCTTTATGATATTTATAAGGATGATAAGAAGAATACAGCAGGGGTTGATAAGCTTCTGGAAACGGGTAAACCAGAGAGAATGGATATTACGCCTGAATTGTATAAGTCAATAAATCCTAAAGTTGCGAGCATAATCAAGCAGTTAAATTTGCGTTCATACATGGGGATGCCCATGAAGGTAGGAAATAGAATTGTGGGTGCACTGACTTTTTCTTTGACCAGAGAGAATAGATTTTATACAAAACATGATCTAAAACTGGCTCAGGAGTTGGCAGACAGGGCGGCTTTGGCAATAGAAAACTCGAGGTTATATACGGAGTCACAAAAAGCAGTGGCTTTGCGAGATGATTTTATTTCAGTTGCTTCACATGAATTAAGGACTCCGATAACCAGTTTGAAAATGTACAATCAGGGACTGCAAATGCACCTTAAAAAAGAAGGAAATGATCAGCTGATAAGTCCGCTTGTTAGAATGGAAAACCAGATTAATAAGCTGACTGTTCTGGTTAGTGATTTGTTGAATGTTTCAAAACTTCAGCATGGGAAACTGGAATTTGATATGGAAGAGATTGATTTGAATGAACTGGTGAAAGAAGCAGTGGATGCGATTCAAACAACGGAGGATGGGCATCGCATCATAGTATCTGGAGAGGTTAGTGCAAAGGTGTATGCTGATAAGTATAGAATTAATCAAGTGGTGACAAATCTTTTAACCAATGCAATAAAATACTCGCCTGATTCAGACCGGGTTGTAGTACAGTTAATACAGGAGAAAAATAATGCGATTGTTAGTGTTGAAGATTTTGGGCTGGGGATAGATAAAGAGCATCAAAATAAAATATTTGACCAGTTTTACCGGGTAACGAGCAAAGAGGAAAAGACTTATCCGGGTCTGGGTATGGGGCTTTATATTTCAAAAGAAATTGTTAAACGTCATGGTGGAGATATAAAAGTCAGCAGCCGGAAAGGGAAAGGTTCCCGGTTCAGTTTTACTTTGCCGTATTATGAAAAGTCCTAAAAAAATACTGGTTGTAGATGATGATCCGGATATTTTGGATGCGGTCCAGTTTATACTGGAGGGCGAAAATTATGACGTTACTACGACTGAAAAAGCAGAGTATGCGGAAAATTTGCATGATAAAAACGGCGGGCTGCCAGCTTTGATAATTCTGGATGTGCTTTTGTCTGGTAAAGACGGGCGGGCAATTTGCAAAAAATTAAAAAGCCAGGAGGACACGAAGCTTATACCAATTGTGATGATATCTGCTCATCCTGGTGCTGAAAAGTCAGTTAAGGAAGTTGGTGCAAATGATTTTCTGGCTAAACCATTTGATATTAACGACTTGATACAAAAAGTAAAAACAAATCTGAAATAACGATGAACCTTAGGTCTTAATAATATTACTTCTTTTTTCAATCCGTAATCATTTTAGCTGTATTATTTTTTTTGGTTTTTCTGTGATATTTTAAGTTGATGGGTTATCTATTTTTTTTGAGGGGAACTGTATTTGTTCTGGTTGTTTTAATTGTTGCTGTTTATTGGTTTGAGGGTATCAATAAACAAAACTTACAAATGGATGAGGTCGTGTGGGTTTTGGATACTGATCATTATTATCAGTGGATCCATGGAAACAGAAATTTTTTCCAGGAGGGGGAAGGCAAAAGTTGGGAGGATCCAAAATTCAGGATACTTGATCAGCCTTTTTTGGGAAAAGCAATTTTTGGATGGTACCTTGAAAGAGCTGGACTTTTAAATAAATGGTCAAGTGTGCAAGCTGAAGAACTGTATTCTTTATTTCCCGGATTTGAATTGCCAGTAGGTAAACCACCCCAATATTCGAGGGCAATTTTATCTGATGAAGTAGTTGATGCCATATTGGCTTTAAGATTATTTAATAGTTTGCTTGGTTTTTTGGTAATTATAGCTTTTGCAGTGTACATGTCTGTAACTAGAAGAAGTTTTCTGACTGGGATTATATTGGTATTTTTTGCTACATTATCACCACTGGTGTATCGTAATTTTCATTGGGTTTTAACTAATGGTTTAGAAATTGGTTTTGCTTTTGCTTCACTTTTTTATATTTATAAGAGCTTTTCATCAAAAATAAATTTCAAAAAGCAGATGGTATTTAGTTTTTTAGCTGGGCTTTTTACTGCCTTATCTGTTGATATCAAGATTAACACTTCAGCTCTAATCGTGGTCCCGGTAATGTTATTTATTTTTCAAAAAAAACGTGCCTGGAATTATTTTTTAGGTAAAATTATCATTTTTGTAGCAACTGTTTTTGTATCGCTTTGGATTATCGATCCTGTCTTTCAAATACAGGGGGTTTCGGGTTTGTGGTCGCTCTTTCACTCGAGGATACTGCAACAGCAATTATTTGTCAAAACTGCAGAAGGTATTCCGTTACTTGAGACGCCCTGGTTTTTAGTAACTACAGTTTTTAATCTGGGTAATGTTTTTGTTTCGATTATTTTTGCCGGTTTAGTTATTTTGGGGGTAATTTCTCTGTTAAAAAGTAAGTCATGGAGAGTGCTTACAGTTTGCAGTTACTTTATTTTAGTCAACTTAATGTATTTAACGGCGGGCAAAACCCGCTACGCGCTAGAATCCTTTTTTGTCTGTTTATTTTTGTCTGCTTATAGTGCCTTTTTTCTACAGGAGAAACTTAGGATTTTAAGAAAATATATCCTTAATTAAAACTGTCTGTGCAAATTCAATTTTGAAGATAAGTTTTTTAAAGCAGGTTTTTTAATAGGTCGTTAATATTGGCAGTGGCTACGCAGACTACTTTGTCGGCTCCTCCGTAGTAGATGTAGAGAATTTCGTCTTTGAGGACGGCACCGCAGGGGAAGACGACGTTGTTGACCACGCCGATTCTTTCGAAGTCGGTTTCAGGTTCTAAAATCGGGAATTTGGTTCTGGAAAGGACGTTTTCGGGTTTTTCCAACTCAAGAAGCATGGCTCCAACCCGATACTGGCTATCGTATTTACTAACTCCGTGATAAAGAAGTAACCATCCTTTGTCAGTCTTAATGGGTGGGGAAGAAATGCCTATTTTTTGGCTATCCCAGGAATCTTCACGCGGTTCAATAATGGCGATTTTTTGCAAGACTTTATTGTCTGCAAATTCCAGATCTTCCTGATAATCAAAGGCCATATTCCGGCCGCCCTCGCGGTGTAAAAAGACGTACTTGCCTTTGATTTTTTCCGGGAATATACAGGCATTTTTGTCGTCAATTTCACCCGATGAAATAATTTTGGGGATTTCCCAGTTCCAGTTTTGGTCTAAAAAATCTTTAACAGCAATTGAAGTCAGCGCGACTTTAGGAGAAATTATTCCGTTGTAAGCGGTGTAACACATATAAAACCGGTCCCCAATTTTGGTAATTCTTGGGTCTTCGCAGCCGGAGAAACCGTTTTCCTGGTTTTTTATCTCCATATCAATCCGGGGGATGTAAATTGGTTTATCTAATCTGTCATCAATTTTAAAACCGTCGCTGCTTATGGCCAGTCCCAAAACTGAAGTATTATCTTGAGACATGGCCCGATAAACTATATAAAATTTACCGTCTTCATAAATTGCAGCCGGGTTAAAAACGCACTGGGTTTCCCAGGAATGTCTGGCGGTTGGTTCCAGTATTGGATTGCCTGAAAATTTGGTTAATTTTTCAACTTTTTGGATTGGGGTACTTTTTAAAAGAGTCAGGAGTTCGGGTAGGTTGCAGGTTGCCAGGGCGGTGGTGGTATCGGCGGCTCCGTAATAAATATAGAGTTTATCATCTTCAATTAATGCTCCAGAAGGAAAGATGACGTTTGGAACTACACCGCCTAATTCGTATTCTTCTTGGGGGATCAGCAGGGGTTCGGTGGTTCGGCCGATTATTTTTGTGGGATCGTTGTGGCTTAGCAAAACGGCCTCGATTCCAAAAATCCGGTTGATTGAGGAGTAGTAATTTTGGATATGGGCATAAAGCAGGATCCAGCCATCTTCAGTTTCAACCGGGACTGCGCCGACTTCAATCTGATCGCTGGTTAATCTTTGCAGCGGGAGAGAGTGTTTATCAAGATCTTTGTACCAGTTATTCCAGAAATTTTCCGACCAGAGATCTTCTTTTTTATCAAATTGGGCGATAGCAATTTTTGAAGGCGGGTTGTCGGTATTTGGGGTTAATATTGCCACAAATTTTCCGTTTATTTTTTTGGGAAAAAGGGCCATGGCTTTGGCGTTAAAAGGGGTAACTAAGTGTTTTTCCTTGACGTGGATTAAATTGTCGCTAAGTGCGACGGCAATTTTAATGCTGTTTTTATCGGGTGGAAAGGAGGAGATTGCGGTGTAGAAGATAAAAAATTCATCATCAATTTTAGTAATTCTTGGGTCTTCGCAGCCAAATTTTTCCCAGGGGTATTCCGGGATTATCAACTGCCTTCTTTCGTTTTTGAATTCAACTTTACTGTCAGATTCGGTAATGGCGATGGTTGAAAGCTCGAGGTCTTTGCCTTCGTAATTTGTGCTATTGGACATGGCCCTAAAGACCATGGAATATTTTCCATCTTCAAAAATCAGGCTGGGGTTAAAAACCGCTTTGGCTTCCCAGGCCACTTTTGGATCGGGATAAAGGATGGGGTTTTGGAGATAGGTTGAAATTTTAATCATGGTTTAGTTCCAGGCGGGAAGTGTGTTTAGTGTAGCAGGTTCGAGCCTTGGATTCTCGGTGTATTGGAGCTTGGCCAGAAATTCCTTGAGATTGGCGGTAGCTACGCAAACGTAGGAATCGGCTCCGCCGTAGTAGACAAAAAGAGTGTCTTTGACGATGACGGCGCCGCAGGGGTAGACAATTCCTGGTTTGAAGCCGTTGTTTTCGTAGTGCTCCATTGGTTCAAGAATTGGTAGTCTGGAGCGGTGCAGGACCCGGGTTGGATCGTCCAGATCAAGCAGCATGGCTCCCACTTTATAACGTTTGTCATCTCTGTCGTCAACTGCTTGATAAATCAGCAGCCAGCCGGATTCGGTTTTAAGCGGCGGGGCGCCGGCGCCGATTTTACGGCTGTCCCACATGCCGGGTCTGGGAGAGATTTTATACTGGCCCTCCAGCCAGGTTGAGCCGTCAAATGATAAGGAATCGACAAAATCGATTAAAATATCAGGAAAAACCCGGTGCAAAATGACATACTTGCCGTTAATTTTTTCCGGAAAAATGCAGGTACTTTTATCAACAATATTAGGAGGAGTTATAAGGACTGGTCTTTCCCAGAGCCAGCGGTGGCTTAAAAAATCATCCATTTTAATTGAAGTTATAGCCGATCGGGGTGGGCTGATGCCGTCAAACGCCACATAGGTCATATAAACCCTACCATCGATGACGGTGGCCCTTGGGTCTTCAACTCCGCCAAAGCCCCCGCCTGAAACGTACATGTGGGATATTTGTTTGGGTTTAATTTTACCAGTATATTCAAAACTTTCAGTTGGAAGATAGGCGGGTTCGTTTAAACGGTTGTCGATATGGATTCCATCCGGGCTTGAGGCGTAGCCGACAACTGAGACGTAATCAAACCCCTGGGCCCGGTAAAGCAGGTGGACTTTGCCATCCAGGTAAAGGGCTGCAGGGTTGAAAGTATTGAAAGCTTCCCAGGAATTTTTAGGATTAGGAGTTAGAATGGGATTTTGATGATGTTTTTCCAGTTGAACCCGGTAGTGTTTTGCAGCCTGGGGGTCACGAGTTTTAAAATTGGAATAGGCAACCAGGTGAATTGAATCTCCGGATTTCCAGTATGAGAAGATTTTGTAATTAAAATAAACTAAGCCAATAAAACTTGTCTCCGAGATGTTCCAGTCGCCTGGAGATTGCCAGACTGGGATGTTTGTTTTCCAGAGGAGCTTTTTAGATTTAGAGTTGTAAAGTGAGGCAAAAACCTGGAAGTTGTCGGGGTTTTTGACGTGGGATAAAATTAGAGAGCCATTTGGCATTTCAAGTTCGGCTTCAATTTCTTCATTTTGGTCGTTAAATTCCTCTTGGAATTTAAATTCCGGATCAGGGAGACGATAATCGGAGACTTTGGAGGAAAGTTGAAAATTTATTCCATCAGTGCTTTCGGCAATCCTTAAAACATTATCAGGGTCTTGTGAAGAATGATAATAGAGGTAGATGGTTTTGTTGACTGCAAAAATTCCCGGAGCGCTGGTAATTTTTCCGGAGTCTTTTACAGAGGTATTAATATTCATAGCAGGCTAACTGCGGTCACTTGGTTAATGACCTTAATATAATAATAGGAAACGCTGGGTGTATTTACAACTGTTAGTTGCGCATAAAAACCCCATAATAATTTTCTTACTTGAAAAACTAAACAGTACGTGTTATTTTTTGGGTCGTGAAAGTAAAACTTGCCCTAATTGCTCCACTTATAGTTATTTTTATTTCCTTTATTTTTGTCCAGATCGTCCGGGTTCACGCAGATGAGCTGACAGATCAGCCAATCACCGGACCTATAACTTCTCCTGAAGTAAGCCCAACTCCGGGGGCATCAGTATCCCCTGGTCCTTCAGCTAGTGTTAGCCCCAGCCCTTCTGCGAGCGTCTCGCCATCCCCTAGTATTATTCCATCAGGCAGTCCTTCAGCTTCGCCTAGCCCATCGGTTGTTCCCAGCTTGTCACCATCTTCCAGTCCAAGCCCGAGTCCATCTGTTGCTCCTTCGGTAAGTCCAAGTCCCTCGCCATCCCCATCTCCAGAGGAGGAATTTACTGTTGAGGGCAGGGTGGTGGAGACAGGATTTTTCCACAGGAGAGGGAATAGAAGTGCTGATGATGTTAGAATTCAGGCTGTTAACCTATTTACCGGTGAGACTTTTAATACCAGGACCGGAGATGACGGCAGGTATTCTTTTTCACTGAAAAAAGGATTTTACTTTATCATTCCTGGTAGGAATAGAGGTTTTGTCAGTCCGCCGTTTGCTTTTGTAAATGTTTCATCTGATGAAAAACATGTTAATTTCTCGATTAGAAAAATGGATTCTCTGTTTGGCTGGCGTTAAGCTCTTCTAGCACTTTAATCTAAGCTCATTGATACGGATTTCTTACGCATATTTTTTCAGCTCCTAACAATAAAAGTTTAAATTAGAATCAAACTTATTTAAACAGGAGGTGAGTTAAAAATGGCAAATAACAAAGGATTTTTTTTCAGTGATGACAACGGTCAAAATTCCAATAACCAGAGCAATAATGATTCTTCAAATAAAGGAGGTAACAAGAACTCAGGTAGTAAAGGTGGAAGGTCCAGCGGGACATCTAAAAGAGGTTTTGCTTCGATGAACCGGGATGAGCAGCGTAGGATTGCTTCCAAAGGAGGAAAGGCTGCCCATCAAAGGGGAACCGCTCATGAGTGGACGAGTGAAGAAGCGAGGGCTGCCGGGAGAAAGGGTGGTCAAAGTTAAAATACAAAAACTGCCATATGGTCTGGGGCTTTGTTCCTCAGGTCATATGGTTTTTGCAAAGTCTTTCGGTCAAATGGATTGAATTTACGAGAGACTCTTTGACGTACAGTTTGTCTTCGAAGCCGGCATCGACCGTGATATGGAAGATTCCGGATTTATCTTTGCCCCAGTTCCAGCTGGTGCGGCCGTTGACTTGGAAATCGCGGGAGCTATTTAATGATTTCATTAGAAATATTTGTTCCAGAAGAATATGTTCAAATAAATGTCCTAGTTCAGTTGCCTGAACTTCTTTAATGAATGGTAAGTTTTTATCATTAAAACATTTTGTTTTTAAAACAGGGGGGAACTCTTTGGACAAGAAATTTAAAGTAGAAGGTAGATCTTTAGTATTTACAAAGGGGGTAAAAAGCTGCATTTTCATTAAAGACTGCTTTTTGTAGAGCCAAACAAGTAAAGAAAAAACCGAAGATTTATAATATAAACCCTTACGCATTCATAACATTTTACTTACAGCGCCTTAACATTGCAAGCTCATCAGTAGCATTTTAGGCACAAATTATTACAATTTATTGATTAATTGCTGAGTGAATATATTACAAAAAAAGATTTAGTTTTTAAATGCAAATATCCGGGGTATAACTGATATTAATAATGTGAGGGGGTTAATAAATTCGGAATAGTGGATTTCTGTATGAACTGTGTAAGAATTCTTAACTGAAAGGGCTATGCGCTTTCTAATATAGCCTATATTTGGTAAAATTAAGAAGTTTTTATGGCTAGCGACAGTATTTTAGAGAAAATTTATAAATCGGGCTTAAAATTACTGGTTCCTTTGACATCGGAGGAAACTTATAAAATTATTGTAACTGAGGCTATTAAATTAGTTGACGGGGAATATGGCTCGCTTACTCTGGAGGTGAATGGTTTTTTTATGCCAGTTTATAGTACCCTACCTCTAAATATAAAAAGGCGAAGAAGGGGGTTTGCTTATAAGGCTTTCAAAAATAATGAAGCCTACGTGGTTCGAAGTGATGAGTTTAGAAAGATTTATCCCGGTCATTATGAAATAGGAATTAGATCGCTTATTTTTGTCCCAATTTCTTATCGGAAAAAACCATTGGGTGTGTTGATAATCAATTCACCCAGAGAGGAGAATCTGACAAGCCGGACGCTAGAAATTTTGCAGTTATTTGGCTCAATGGCGAGCTTAGCTATAAGAAAAACTCAGCTTTATGATGAAACAAGAAAGGCGCTAGAACTTAGAGATGAGTTTTTATCAATGGTCAGCCATGAACTTAAGACTCCATTAACCACAATTCATGGTTATGCACAACTGCTTAATTTAAAATTAAAACCGGAAGATTTGTCTAATGAATCAAAATGGATAAAAGAGCTTTCTTTTGAGACCACCCGACTAACCCGACTGGTTAATGAAATAGTGGAAATTAACAGAATGAGAACGGGTAGAGTCCAATACGAATTAATGGAGTGTAGTTTTAAAGGAATTTTAGAAAAAGTTCTGGAGAGTTTTAAAAAAGAATGGCCTGAATACAGGTTTGAATACAAAAATGGCATTACGGATAGTCAGGACCGGATTATCGGGGATCCGAATAAATTAAATAATGTGATTTCAAATGTACTGGAAAATGCTGTGAAATACTCCTCTTCTCGGATTCCGATAAAAATTGTTTTAAAGTCGGGAGCTCACAATATTACTTTAGATATTAAAGATAAAGGCAGGGGTATTAAAGAAGAAGACTTATCACGAATTTTTGAGGGTTTTTACAGAGGAAATAATAATACCAAAGAGAGTATCGGCCTGGGGCTTTATCTAGTAAAAAACATCGTTGAAATGCACCAGGGCACGATTGAGATTAAATCAAAAGAAAATAAGGGCACAAATGTCGAGATTAAATTACCCCGTATAAAAATATGAGTGAATTTGGTACAAGCTGGAGAGATAGAATCCCTCGGGGAACCAAGGTGGGTGGAATACCACATATCGAGCAGAATCAGCCTTTCCAGCACATTGGGATCCTAAGCTTAGAATTCCACGTGGACAAGTTGTCGCG
>JADMIO010607004.1_pt1 | contig 56197 bp, 46 predicted proteins | sample 8958161 | NCBI WGS metagenome assembly JADMIO01 (sample SAMN16585339, study PRJNA669376) | soil metagenome | isolation source: Crop rotation soil | place: USA: Cullars Rotation, Alabama | collected 2011
GAGGCGGGGCGGGGTGCCGGTTTTGAGGCGGCATCCGCGGAGACCGAGCTGCTTGAGCGATTCGCCGAGCAAAACTGCGGCAGGCTCGCCGGAACGGCCGGCGGGATATTGCTGCTCTCCGCAGTGAATCAGGCCGTTAAGAAAGGTGCCTGTCGTGATGATGACGGCGGAAGCGCCGACGGTGCGTCCGTCGCGGAGTTTGATACCTAAAACACGGTCGTTGGTCGTTGGTCGTTGGTCGTTCGCGGGGCTCGAGGTGGTCTCGGCCGCTGGGTGTTCCTCAGGAGTTGCGAACGACGAACGGCTAACGACTAACGACCTGTCCTCCAAAATCAGTTCTGCCACTTCGGCTTGTTTGATCTTTAGATTTCTTTGCGATTCCAAGACTTCGCGCATCTTCACGCGGTAGGCTTGCTTGTCGCACTGGGCACGAGGGGACCAAACGGCCGGGCCGCGCGAGGTGTTCAGAAGGCGAAATTGGATGCCAACGGCATCGGTGATCTCACCCATGATGCCACCCAGAGCGTCGACTTCGCGGACAAGGTGGCCTTTGGCGATGCCGCCGATGGCGGGATTGCAGGACATCTGGGCGATCAGGTCGGCATTGAGGGTATAGAGGGCGGTGCGCAATCCCATGCGAGCGGCGGCCATGGCAGCCTCGCAGCCGGCGTGTCCGGCGCCGATGACCACCACGTCGAATTGTTCAGTAAAAACCACGGGCTTCTAGTCTAACAACTTCGAGGAAGCAGCCGGATTGGGCCGGGTTTTTGCCAGAAGAACAATCTTCGGGTATCGCCCGGGTAATGACGCCAAATTCACCGGCAAACCGTTTAAGATGGATGCTCATCTCCCAGGAGACCCTATGACCAGCAAAGAATTCTTTTCCGCGCTCGACAAGCGCATTGCGAAGTATGACCTGCTGTGCCACCCGTTCTATAAGGCATGGAGCGCCGGCGAACTCACGACGGAAGACCTGCGCGAATATGCCCAGGACTACTACCACCATGTAAAGGCATTCCCCACTTATCTTGCCGAGTTCGCGGTCCGGCTGGAGGGCGGCCAAATGAGAGACGCAGTCCTTGCGAATATGGCGGACGAAAAAGGCGTCAACTCACGTGGTGAAAGTGATGCGGTCGAGCATGCGGAGTTATGGCTCGACTTCGCGGAAGCCATGGGAGCATCCCGCTCTCTTGCCCAACATCAACCCATCGCAGAGATTGGCGAGCTCATGGATCACTTCCACGGCGTGGCCAGCCAGGGGACATCGGAAGAAGCTCTGGCGGCTTTCTATGCCTACGAATCGCAGGTACCCCGCGTTGCCGAGGCCAAAGATCAGGGATTGCGCGAGATGTATGGGACGGATGCCAAGGGCAGAGGGTACTTTACGCTGCATGCGACGGCTGACGTATTTCATTCCCGCGTCTGGCGAAATCAGTTGGCCAAGTGCGTGGAAGCCAATCCCGCGAGCGCGGAGGGAGCTCTGGTTGCCGCTGAGAACGCTGCCAAGGCCTTATGGCGCGCACTGGATGGAATCGAATCGCGCCGTGTAGCTGCGGCTGCTTAAGACCGGCCACAGATTTCGCTGATGTTCGCAGATAAATCTGCGAAGGTTCAGCAGTCTGTGGCTGAATTGTTTGTTATGGCAAGCCAAAGCGCTAAAGCCGAGGCCTTTCGGGCCTTACATCGCGGGGCGAAGATCCTCGTCTTGCCCAATGCCTGGGACGTAGCCAGCGCCCGCATCTTCGAGGACGCAGGCTTTCCCGCCATTGCCACAACGAGTGCGGGAATTGCCTACGCGCTCGGCTACGCCGACGGACAACGCATTCCAGCCGATGAGATGCTGGGACAAATCGCGCGAATTGCGCGCGGCGTGAGTGTTCCTGTGACAGCGGATGTTGAGGGCGGATATCAGAATGCGGTAAAGACCGCCAAAGCCGTGATTGCCACCGGCGCGATAGGTCTGAATCTTGAGGATGCCACGAATGATCCTGCGCATCCCCTGGTTGATCTGTCCGAGCAAGCCGAGACGATTAAGGCTGTGCGGGTTGAGTGCGCCAAAGCCGGTATGCCCTTGGTCATCAATGCGCGCACGGATGTATACCTTGCCCAGGTGGGCGCTTCAGAATCGCGCTACGAGGAAACTGTGCGAAGGCTGAGCGCTTTCAAAGACGCCGGTGCGGATTGCCTGTTCGTTCCGGGCGTGCGCGATTCTGCAACAATCCGAAAGCTGGTCAGCGATTTGAGCTTTCCCATTAACATCCTGGCGGTTCCGGGTGCGCCCTCGACTGGGGAATTGCAGGAAATGGGCGTGGCGCGGGTAAGTGTGGGGTCAGGCCCGATGAGGGCGACGATGGGGTTGGTCCGGCGGCTCGCCGAAGAGTTGCGCACCACTGGAACCTACTCGGTGTTTGAAGGCGCGGTCTCCTACGACGAGATGAACCGGATGATGTCCTCGCATGACAGTGTGAAAAAGCATTAGAACTCCTACCCCGTGGTTCACCTGAACCTCATCACCGAAATCTCCGCGCCGATTGCCCGGTGCTTTGATCTGTCGCGCAGCATCGATCTTCATCTGGAATCGATTGCCTGGAGCCATGAACATGCGATCGCGGGTGTCACCACCGGCTTGATTGGAATGGGTGAAGAAGTCACATGGAGAGGCCGGCATTTCGGTTTTATGATCACCCACACCAGCCGGATCACGGCGTACGAGCGGCCGATCTTTTTTCAGGATGCGATGATGCGGGGAGCGTTCAAGAGCTACTGCCACGACCACTACTTTGAAACTCGCGCGGAAAAAACCATCATGCGCGACGATGTCAAGTTTGCGGCCCCGTTGTCCTTCCTGGGGCGCCTGGTGGAGAAACTGGTACTTCGGAGCTACATGCGCCGCCTTTTGCTACAGCGCAATGCACTCATAAAGCAGGTCGCCGAAAGCAACGGCTGGAACCAGTTTGTCTCATCATCCCACTAAGAATCCCACTAAGAAAATCGTTTTGGTTCTGCTAAGCTGACCGGGGCACGTATCGCAAACAATCAGGAGACACCCGTGGAAGTGGTTGCCGGAATAGATTTGGGCGGGACTGCCATCAACTACACCTTGGTGGACAAGAATGGAAAGTTTTTGATCGAGGAGCTGAGCGAGCATCCCGCGCTTTCAAAACAAGGCCCGGATATTTGTCTGCAACAGATTGCCGATGGCTTGAAGATCGCGACCGACTTCGCCAAGGTGAGTCTCGATAGTGTGGTTGCGGTAGGGCTGGACACTCCCGGGCCGGCCAGCGCGGCGGGACAACTGAGCGCACGGGGTTCCACGAATTTCGTCCATCCGCGTTGGGCGGGTTTTGACATCCGCGAAGGGCTGGCCCACAAGCTCGGCAAGCCGGTTTCCTATTTGAACGATGGCAACGCGGCAGCCTTGTGGGGGCACTACTCACTTTTTGGCGCAAGCTCGCGCGAGACCTCGGTCACCACGGTCATTGGTACCGGGAACGGCGGGGGCATCATCATTGATGGCAACGTGGTTAAAGGCAAGAACGGGTTCGGTGGTGAGTTAGGACACGTTTTAATTCCTTACCAGAGCATCGCGGGCACCAGCGGAATGATTCCGCAGTGCAATTGCGGCCGGGTAGGAGACCTTGAGTCGTTGTGCTCGCTGACCGGCATTGAGAACACGTTGCTCCCCTATTTCCTTACCAAGAACCCCAACCACGAACTGGGCAAGCTGGAACGAAACAAAGCGGCAAAGATGGTGCGTGGCATGGCCGATAAGGGCGACGCGATGTGCAAAGAGATATTTCGTGTTCAGGCGCATGCCTTGGGACTTTTTTTTGACGAGATGATCAATACCTTCGACCCTGATGCGCTGATCGTGGGCGGCGGCGCGCTCGAAGCCAGCGCCGCGTTTCAGCGCTGGTTTCTGAATGAAATCCGCGTTGGCATGCCCAACCAGCGAGAGGAGCAAGTGGGCACGCCCATTCACGTGATGCCAAACGGAGATACGGCAGGAGCACGGGGAGCGGCCATTGAGGCCTTGAAACTGGCTCGCCAAGGCGGGTTGGCGTAGGGAACTATTCGCTTGCTGGTTTTACTATCGCGGCAGATTCGCAGCGCAATCTATTGAGAGATGCCTGATGTTGGTGGAAAGAAAAGGCGCGGTTTTCTGTTCTCTAGTTTTTAGCGTTTAGCATTCAGCCGTCAGGGGTCATTTGACCGCATTTCCCGCCCAACCCTAGAATGAGAGTTCTTTTCGTAAGTCCATCCAGCTATGGCGCTTAGCCTATATAACACCCTTTCGGGTAAAGTTGAGCCCTTTGAGACGCTTCGTGATCACGAAGTGGGAATGTACGCCTGCGGCCTGACGGTTTACGACTACGGTCACATCGGCAATTTTCGCACTTTTATCGCGGTCGACATTCTTCACCGATATCTAAAACAGAGCGGATACCGTGTGCGGCACGTGATGAACATCACGGACGTCGACGACAAGATCATCCGCAACGCAACCAAAGCCGGAGTGGGAGTAAAGGAATATACGGCGAAGTACGAAAAAGCGTTTCTGGATGACATGGGCGTGCTCAGCATCAGCCAGCCGGAACTGGTACGCGCCACCGATAACATCGCGGACATGGCCAAGGCGATCGCGGAACTGGTGAAAAAGAAGTTTGCCTATCGTACGGATGAAGGCTCTTACTACTTCCGTATCGCCAAATTTCCCGGCTACGGAAAGCTTTCGAAAAAAGACTTTGAAGGCATGGAAGACGGCGCCCGGGTCGATGTAGATGAATACGAGAAAGACAGCGCCCGGGACTTCGCTCTGTGGAAGGCGCCCAAGCCCGGAGAAGCCTCTTGGGAGAGCGAAATCGGCCCCGGTCGCCCCGGTTGGCACATTGAATGTTCGGTGATGTCGATGGCCGAACTGGGAGAGACTTTCGACCTGCACGCCGGCGGCGAAGACCTGATTTTTCCCCATCACGAAAATGAAATTGCACAATCGGAGGCCTTGACGGGTAAGCCGTTTGCCCGCTTCTGGTTCCATCCGCGGTTCCTGCTGGTGGAAGACCAAAAGATGTCTAAGAGCGCAGGCAATTTCTTTACCGTGCGCGACCTCGTGCTCAAGGGACACAAGCCGTCCTCTATCCGCTTTCTGCTGGCATCGGTGCCGTATCGCAACCAGCTAAATTTCACGTTTGACGGACTGCGCCAGGCAGCCGCTTCCGTGGAGCGTCTGCGGAACTTCCGCGCACGGCTGACAACCTCTCCGCTTCCCGATGGGGCGAGCGAGGCCATGGGCACGTTGGCGAAACAGACCATCGAGCGCATGCGAAACGCCATGAACGATGACCTGAATACAGCGCAGATGCAAGGCGCAATCTTCGACATGGTGCGCACCGCCAATGCCGCATTCGACGCCGGCCAGTTGCATGCCGATGACGCGAAGGACCTGCTTAAGGCGCTCGAGGAGTTCGACGCAATCTTTGCCGTGATCCAGGATGACGACTCCGCCAAGGTGCAGAACGTACTTGCGTGGGCGAAGGCCGAAGGGCGAGAGAAGGACATCCGCGCTGAGGCGCTCGAATTGGCGGGCAGCAGCCAGCTGGCCGATGCTGAAATTGAAAAGAAGGTTGACGAGATGAATGCTGCGCGCAAGGCGCGCAACTTTGCCGCCTCGGATGCACTAAGAGCCGAACTGGTCGGCGCCGGAATCCTCATCGAGAATACGAAAGAGGGCGTGCGCTGGCGGAGGAAATGACCGGCTACAGAACTCCGACGAGATTATCGCCTTCGCGCGATCTAATTTTCACGGTTAGCCATTGATTGGCGCCGTGAATGCCTTCGATCTCTAAGCGCAAGTAATTATCGGTTAAAGCCTGGGTTGAGAACCCATCGTGTTCGCCGAGCGTGATGGCCTGCACGGTCTTACCTGCAAACGTCGCCATAAACGCCGCCCTCTTCTCGTCAGAAAGTCTGCGCAGGATGCGCGTACGCTCCCGGCCCACCGAAACCGGAATTTGCGCAGCCATCTCGGCGGCTGGCGTGCCTGGCCGCGCAGAATAGGTGAAGACATGCAGGTAGGTAAGGGGCAGGTTTGCGATCATCTCGCGGGTTTCAGCAAACTCCGCCTCGGTTTCTCCGGGAAAGCCGGTCATGACGTCGGCACCTATTGCGGCATCGGGCAAAGCTTGCCGAATAGCATCGATCTTTTCCCGATAGTGCCAGGGGCGGTACTTGCGGTGCATGCGTCGCAACACGGCATCGCTGCCAGATTGCATGGGAACGTGCGCGTGGCGGGCGATGCGGCGATTGGCGGCGAACAAGCCGATCAGCTCATCGCTCCAGTCCATTGGCTCGACGGAACTGATTCGCAGCTTTTCCACGCTGGTTTCACTCAAGATGGCGCGAACCAGGTCTTCGAAGCGTAGCTGCGGGAAGAAATCGCGTCCCCACCGGCCGAGGTTGATGCCGGAAATGACCACTTCGCGGTAGCCCGCATCGACAAGTCCATTCACTTCCCGGACCACTTCTATCAAAGGCAGCGAACGGTTTTGCCCACGGACCGAAGGAATCACGCAAAACGAACAACGGTTGTCGCAGCCATCCTGCACTTTCAAGTTTGGACGGGTCCGTTGATTGGGAGCGTCGAAAACTGGTGCGGCCAGCAGCTGAGTGTGCGCAAAGATGTCGCTAACGTGGATCGCCGGAGCGTCGTCAATTCGCAATGCGGAAAGCGGAACAAAGCTGGGACGGAGAATTTCCGCGAGTCGGTGCTTATGAGAATTGCCGATGACCTTGCTGACTCCCGGAAGCGCGGCAATTTCCTCCGGAGCGCGTTGCGCGTAGCAGCCGGTGACCACGATACGACAGTCTGGGTTTTCGCGGTGGATGCGGCGAATGGCAGCCCGGGCATCCTGGTCCGCAGAAGCAGTGACGGTACAGGTATTTAGGACGACAGTTTGCGCTGTAACAGGCGAGTCCGCGCGCGCGAGCCCTTGCTCCTCCAATTGCCGCTCAATGGAGGCGCCATCGGCCTGGGTGGCCCGGCAGCCAAAATTTTGCACGTAAAAGCTGTACACAGAATCCTATGGTAAACGAATTCAGCGGCTGGCAAGTCCGCCGGCGGTCTCGGCGCCATCGACAGTGAAGACGTGCCCGGTGATAAAAGCCGCGTCCTCGGAGGCGAGAAAAGCAAACAGGGCGGCGATCTCCTCCGGCTTGGCATGACGGCGCAGAGGAATTTTGCGGTTTACCTCCTCGAGCATTTCCTCTGTATACTCAGCGCGCTGCATGGGGGTCAGCACATATCCTGGGGCCACCGCGCAGACGCGTACTTTGGGAGCGAGTTCTAACGCCATGGAACGCGTCAATTCGATGACACCCGCCTTGGTGGCGTTGTAGTCGGCATAGTAGGGATAGCCCATCACGCCATTGGTCGATGCCGTTTGGAGAATCACCCCGCTTCCGCGTTCCCACATGTGGCGCGCCGCAGTCTGCGCCACGTAAAAAACTCCGGTGAGATTGACCGCAATAACTTTGTCCCACTCCTCGGGAGTGATTTCTAAAAAAGAATGCCGGATGCTGATACCGGCGTTGTTGATGACGACGTCGACGCCACCCATCGCCCGAATCGCTTCTTGGAATGCGGCTCCCACTTGCGCAAGCACGGAAACGTCAGCGACGAATGCTCCCGCGAGTTGAGGCAACTGCTGCTGAATCTGTCTGCAGGCGTTAGCATCGCGGTCGAGAACGCAGACTACAGAAGACTCCTCGAGAAAACGGGCAGAGGTCGCCGCGCCAATGCCGCTGGCTCCGCCCGTAATAAGGACGCGCTTGTCCTTAAGGCCGCGCATAGGTTTCTCCTAGAGATTTCCGTGGAAGACGTAGATTAGCTCAATAATCAGGATGATGACCACCATCAGTTCGAGCACAAAGGCACGGCTCTGATTGAACTGGTCGACCATAAACCGGTAAAGCTCTTCTGCGGTATGCAGCTTTTGCGTCACCAGGTCTTTGTAATCGGGCACACCCACCTTGAAAGCAGCCAGCTTGTAAAGGCGCGCCGAGAACATGTCGCTTAAAAATTTGATGGCATTGTCGGCATGCTCAGTCAACTCAGTCACATCCAGCAACACCGTATGCAGTTTAGTGGCGGCGCGGGCCAACTGCCAGCGTGTCCACAGGCTGGTGCCCTTATCGAGAAAGTCGTAGACGCCTTCCAGTTCTTTGGTCAGCAATACGTCGTAGTGGCGGAACTCCAGGAGCTGCGAATTGGCGTATTCCAGCAACTCAATGGCGGTCTCCGCCCCAGCTGCTGTGTCATAAATGAAAGCTGCATTCCAGCCGATGACCGCAAGGTCAGTCTGGTAGTAGGAGATTCGGGATTGCAGAATCTCCTCACGCTCGCCGTCAGAGAGCGTCACCGTTTCGCCGCGTACTACTTGCGCAATGCGCGCGCCCTGGATTGAAACCAGATCGGGCGCGGCTGGAGACCCGGCAATCTCTTTTACATGAAAAATGAAGTAATCCTCACTCAACCACTCGGAGTAAGGCTTCACCATTGCGGGTGTGGCCCGCTCCAGTTTCTGGCGGGCGATGCGCGAGGCGTGGCGTTCGAAGTCGACATCCGAAGTCCAGCGGCAGCTCAATCGAATCAGCGTCTCCCAGTCGCCGGCAAAAGGTAGAACAAAGATGACGCTTACGACGCCGTAGTCGTAGTACTTGATCTCACCCTGGAGGGTCTCGCCGCTTTCGAGCACCAGAGGTTCAATCGGCTCCACCACCGGCGGGCGCTGATAGCTGACATATCCGGGAGTGGGGTGCTTGAAGGCAGGTTGCTCCTGGCGCGCGCCGATAGCCTGACGCAGGGCGTCAAGGCGGATCTCCTCGCAGACATCGAACTGGATCAGCACCAGGACCGAACCTTGTAGAACCGGAGCAGTTTCGTGCTTCAGTTCTGTGGCGCTTTCAGCCAAGGAATGAAGGGTCTCAGAAGCCATCGTGGCACCTGAATCCATTGTCCCAGAAAGGAGGGCGGCTGGCGACGGCCATGGTAATTAATTTAATATCAATAGTTTGGAGGAAATAATAGCGCGGGATTGGCGATTTTATCTTGATCGACCCTTTTTGGCTGCGGTGCGGCTTCGAGTCTTCCTTTTTGCCTTGCGCTCATTCTTCAGAGCATTGGCCAGGAGCTTTTCGGATTCAACATTTATCCATGCTACCAATTCTACCGTTTTCTTCCACCGCGCTTGCGCCGCACGGCGGGCACTGGCGGAGCGTTGCGCGCTGGTAAGCCTGGATGCACGAATCCGTCCGCCCTGGCGGCCGAACTTGGCGAAGTACTCGCTGATCTCTCTTGGGGTAGACATGGGTAGAGCATAACATGTATGCCATGGGGCCACGCAAGGAAGTGTCGCTTTATCGGACTTGAAATGCTTTAGCCCTACGCATAATATTGCGTTCCGGTAGGAGTTGTAAATGGACGATAAACACAGACTTGAAGCGTTTACCGCCAGTTTGGAATTGCTGCCGGAATGCACATTGAGCTGGAAAAACAGGTGATGAGCCTGGCGAAACTAGCTACGACGATTGCTGATGGGACGGCTAAGTTACTCGAGACATCTATTTCCCACGAGAGGCGCCTCGCGAGACTAGAGGACTCGCAGTAAGGGTATCGTGTCAGCAAATGGAACCGAACCGCGCTACGACCCCTGCGGCAGCGCGAGTTTCAGTACTTCCGCGAGATGCAGCGCCTTCCGCCCGGTACATTGGCTGATTTGCTCCCGGCAACTGAATCCGTCGGCCACTATGAGCGTGTCCTCGGAAGCATTGCGGACGGCGGGCAGCAATTCCAGTTCTCCAATTGCCAGGGAAATCTCGTATTTGTCATGTTCGAAGCCGAACGATCCCGCCATGCCGCAACATCCAACTGCCGGGGAGTAGACGTCGAGCCCCAACTTCCTCAGGACCGACTCTTCTGCCGTCATCTTCATGATGGATTTGTGATGGCAATGGCCGTGAAGCAATGCCTTCCCAGGCAGCGGCACATGCTGGAAGCCGGGAGCGCTTTTCGCCAGGAACTCACTAAGCAGGAAGGTTTGAGCCGCCAGTTTTTTGGCACGCGGATCAGCCGGAAAAAGATTTCTCAGTTCATCACGGAATACGGCGGCGCAACTCGGCTCAAGCACTACCACGGGAGTTCCCTGGTCGATTTCCGAAGCAAGGCCTTGTAAGGTTTGTTTCAGCAGGCGTTTGGCACGATCGAGAAACCCAAAGTCGTACAACGGCCGGCCACAACACAGAATCGACTTGGGAAGGGTAACAGCGAACCCGGCCGCTTCCAGTACCTCGACAGCGGCCTGAGCTGTCTGAGGCAGGAAATAGTTGTTGAAGGTGTCGGGCCAGAGGAGGACGGTGGCTGCACCCGTTTTTCCAGCGCGTTTCTTGAACCAATTGCGAAAGGTCTGGCCGGCGAATTTGGGCACGCTCCGCTGCTGCGGCATGCCCGCCGCCCACTTGGCGAGATTTCTCAAGACTGGCAATTGGGTGGTCAGGTTTACCAATCCGGGAACCATCGAACCCAAGCGGGCCCAGCCATCAATGTGGGCAAAGGCGTAGGCGCTGCGTGGCCGGAGACGTCCTTCGTAGTAGTGGGAGAGGAATTCGGCTTTGTAAGTGGCGACATCGACGCCGACCGGACAGTCGCTCTTGCAACCTTTACAGGCGAGACAAAGATCAAGTGACTCCTTGATGTCTTCATTGCGCCATCCGTCGGTGACGACTTCTCCCTTGGTCATCTCCCACAGCAGGTGAGCTCGGCCGCGAGTCGAGTGCTTCTCCTCCCGTGTGGCGCGGAAGCTCGGACACATGACGCCGTCCTCGTAATTGCGGCATTTACCGACTCCCACACAGCGCATGGCCGCGTTGGAGAGACTTCCGGCATCATCGGGAAATTTGAAATGGGTTTCCGGCTGCCAGGGGTTGTAACCCGCGCCCAGGCGAAGGTTCTCGTCGATCTTGTAGGGCTCGAGCAGCTTGCCCGGATTCATCTTCCACTCCGGGTCCCAGAGAGTTTTGAATTCCCGGAAAGCCTGCATCAATTCCGGGCCGAACATTTTTGGCCAGAACTCGGCGCGGGACTGGCCATCGCCATGTTCTCCGGAAAAGGAGCCGCCATAACTCACCACCAGGTCTGCGGCTTCTTCGATAAATGCCCGGAAGATGCGAATACCCTCGGCGGTGGCAAAATCGAAATTGATGCGAACGTGAACGCAACCATGGCCAAAGTGGCCGTAGTAAATCCCGCGATAGCCATGTTTGGTCATCAGCCGGGTCAAGTCGCGCATGTAGCCGCCAAGTTTTTCCGGCGCCACGGCGGAGTCTTCCCAGCCCTCCCAGGCGAAGGGCTCTCCCGGTACATGGGAGACAACCCCGAGACCTGACTCACGCACTCGCCAGACGAGTTTCGCCTCCGCCTTGTCGGTCAACAGGCGCATGTTGGGAGGGTTGGGCGAGGACGCGAGCGTGGCCATCACGCGGCGTGCCTGGGCTTCCGCCTCGGCGGGCGAGTCAGCGCCGAACTCAGCGAGCAGCCAACCGCCGCCTGCCGGCAAGAGCGCGAGGCCTTCGGTATTCACCAGCTTGATTTCAGAAAACTTAACCAACCAGCTATCGAAGCCTTCGAGGCCAATCGGCTTGTGGGCCATGATCTCGGGCACATGATCGGCGCACTCGTAAACGTCGGAGTAGGCGATGGCCAGCAGCACGCGGTGTTGCGGACTCTCCACCAGCCGGCATGTGGCATCGAGCACGGTGACGCACGTGCCTTCCGAGCCGACCAGGGCCTGGGCGACGTTGAAGCCGTTTTCCGGAAGCAGGTAATTCAGGTTGTAGCCGGAGACCCGACGCGGAATGTTGGGGAAACGTTCGCGAATCAGACCGGCATAGCGGTCGCCCAACATCCTCAAGCCGTTGTAGATGGCCCCGCGGCGGCCGCCCTCCGCCATAATCGTTGAAAGCTGGGCTTCGCTGGTCGCGCCCACCCGCATGCGCAAACCGTCATAGGTAAGGATTTCGAGCTCCTCGATGTTGTCATCGGTTTTGCCCGCCATGACGGAATGGACCCCGCAGGAGTTGTTGCCCACCATTCCGCCGATGGTGCAGCGGTCGTGCGTGGCCGGATCGGGCCCAAAGGTGAGCTTGTGCTTTTCTGCGGCGGCGCGCAGGTGGTCGAGGATGACCCCAGGCTGGACGCGGGCCAAACGGCGCGCGGGATCCATCTCGAGGATCTTCGCCATGTACTTGGAGAAATCGAGGACCAGCGCGACATTGCAGCACTGTCCGGCGAGGGAAGTGCCTCCTCCCCGGCATAAGATTGGTGCGCCATGTTCGCGGGCGATCGCCACCGTGGCAATGACATCATCGACATCGCGGGGCAAAACAATGCCGATGGGCACCTGGCGGTAATTGGAGCCATCGGTCGCGTACAGAGCGCGCGAGCCGGAGTCGAAGCGGACTTCGCCCCGAATCTGGCGGCCCAAGGCGGCAGATAGGGCTTCAGCATCCACGCGCGCTGACCTGGCAGCGCGCGTGATTTCAACGAGATCTTTTGACATGGGGGCTTGCCCGGGAAACCGGATCAGTTCGCTTTACCGGACATCCGGGAAATGGATATCCGCGTCATTCCTTCCCTGGGCTCAACGCTGATGGTGGTCACGTTCTCCTTGCCGCCGGCGACCAGACTGAAGTGGTCCGATTCCTGTGACATGACGGTGGCGGAGGGGAACTTGGAGCGGTAGAAATCAGCGACCTCTTTGGGAGAAGCGCTGGTTTCGAACTCGGCTGCGGCCGTGTGGGTCTGGCCAAGGGTAAGGTTGGCGGTAGAGCCTTTGATGATGGTGGCCCCGGGGTAGATCTCCACCCCCAGGTTTTTGGCGGCCTCGTCCGGGTCCTCGCTGCTCTCGATGTTTCCAAACGGGGTTTGTACTTTTACTTTTCCGTTGCGGTCGTCTACATGGACGCGGCTTTGAACGTTCTTCACGGCACGATGAATAAAATAGGCCGCGGTGCCGGCGCCGATAATTCCCAGTCCAACGATGACGGCGACCACAATCAGGACGATCTTCAGGACGTTGCTGCCACCTCCAGTCGTTGCGGGAACGGGCTGGGTCGCGGTCGTTACGGGAGCCGGCGCCATGGGTGAGGCCGGGGGCACCACAGGTTGAGAGGACACCGACGCGGATGTGGGTTTACCGCACTTAGAGCAGAACTTTACGCCAGGATCCATGACCGAACCGCAGGAGTTGCAGAAAGCCATAACTCACCTCATACCCAGGCTGGGAAAGAAGTACGACGGCGGAGTATATCGCAAATCAGCGGGTTTTTCTCTGCCCGAACCGGCTCACGACAACGAGCCGCGCGTGGCATAGTCGGCCAAAGTCAAGAACAACAGCAGCATCAGCCAGAACAGGGTGGAGAGGCCGACGGTCTTGGTCAGCTTTTCGCTGGTGTATTTCACGTGCATGAAATAGAGAATGACGATCAGCGCCTTGAAACTGGCGATAAGCAGCGCCACTACCGGATTCATCCAGCCCAGATCAACGGTGGCGATCCAGGCCGTAAAAAAGGTCAGGGCGATAAGGATCGCCCAGATTGCCCAGTAAAGGCCGGTGGGCAGGACGTGTTCGGAATGGCTGGAGTGGTCGCTCATAGCTGCGCTCATTTGTGCCGGTCAATCAGATAGAACAGCGGGAACAGATAGATCCAGATAATGTCCACGAAGTGCCAATACAGACCGGCGTTCTCCAGTGGCGTGTAGTAGCCGGAATGGAACTTACCCTTCCACGCGGCGTAGATCAGCCAGAGAAAGATGCCGACACCGATAATCATGTGCAAGGCGTGCATCCCGGTCATGGCAAAGTACATGGAGAAAAACGTCTGCGCGTGCGCCGAATTGATTTTAGCTTCGGGGTGACCGGGCATGGCCCCTTCGAAGTGGAAGGTGGGGCCGGGTACATGGTGGTGAACGAATTTTTCTTGCCACTCAAGAGCCTTGACCCCTAGAAAGGCGAGACCAAAAACCAGGGTCAGCACCAGCATGACCACCTGCTGCATGCGCTTGTTGGTCTGCGCGGCACGGATGGCGAGGGCCACGGACAAGCTGCTACAGATCAGAATTGCCGTATTAACCGCACCGAGAGGTAAGTTCAAACTGTTGCTGGCGACCACAAACTCCGGGAAATACCAGCGGCGGTAGATCAGGTAGGCGAGAAACATTCCGCCAAAGAACATGACTTCGGTGCCCAGGAAGAGCCACATGCCCAAAGACGCAGCGTTCTTTTGCTGCTGCATATCGGCGAAGTGATGACGGAGTTCGGGTTCGTGCTCATGCAGAACGACCGGGCTATCGCTCAATCCGCACCTCCTCCGGCCCGGGAATGCTTTCGTATTCATAGGCCTCGAAGTCGACGATTGGCGTCTCATCGAAGTTGAAGGTCGGCGGCGGCGAAGGGGTCATCCACTCGAGACCCGCCGCGTGCCACGGATTGCCATCGGCGATTTTGCCGTACCGCATCGACCACACGAAATAGATCATCGGCAGGACGTAACCCACCGCGAGGATCGTGGCGCCCGCCGTCGAGAGAATGTTGAGCACCTGAAATTCTGGAGAGTGCGAGTAGTCCCAATACCGCCGCGGCATGCCGAGATATCCGAGAACAAATTGAGGAAAGAAGGTGAGGTTGAACCCGAGGAACACAATCAGCGCTGCCAGGCGTCCCCAGGATTCTGGATACATCCGTCCGGAAATCTTGGGCCACCAGAAATGCAAGCCGCCGAGGTATCCCATGACAGCACCGCCCACCATGATGTAGTGGAAGTGGGCGATGACGAAATATGTGTCGGTGACGTGCACGTCGACGCCCAGGCATGCCAGGAACAGTCCGGTCAGCCCACCTATGGTAAACAGGCCGATAAAGCCGAAGGCATAAAGCATGGGGGTGGAAAGAGTAATCGAACTGCGGTACATGGTGGCAGTCCAGTTGAAAACTTTGACCGCCGAGGGCACCGCCACGAAGTAGCTGAGCAGGGAGAAGACCAGAGCCGAGTAGAGCGAGATGCCGGCCACAAACATATGGTGCGCCCACACCAGGAAACCCAGGACAGCAATGCCGATGCTCGCGGTGGCCATCGCCCCATAGCCAAAGATTCTCTTCCGAGTGAAGCAGGCTACGACCTCGCTGACCACGCCCATGGCGGGCAGAATCATGATGTAGACGGCAGGATGCGAGTAGAACCAGAAAAGGTGTTGGAACAGGAGCGGGTCGCCGCCACGGTTGGGATCAAAGATTCCCAGGTTGAAGGCACGCTCAAAAACCACCAGTAGCAGAGTGATGGCCAATACGGGTGTGCCCAGCAGCATGATGATACTGGTGGCGTAGTGCGTCCACACAAACAAGGGCAGGCGTGACCAGGTCATGCCCGGCGCGCGCATGCGATGCACGGTGACGACGATATTGAGTCCGGTAAAGATGGAAGAGAATCCGGCGATGAAGATGGAAACTCCCGCTTCGATGACCGAACTGCGGCTGAAGGCGGTGCTGAGCGGCGTGTAGAAGGTCCAGCCGGTGTCGGCGCCGCCGGTCAGGATGCAGTGCAGCATGATGACGCCGGCAATCATGTACAGATACCAACTGAGCAGGTTGATGCGGGGAAAGGCCAGGTCCTTGGCGCCGATCATCATGGGCACCAGGAAATTTCCCAGCACAGCCGGGATGGACGGTATGAGGAAGAAGAAGACCATCACTTGGCCGTGCATGGTGAACAGTTTGTTGTAAGTGTCGGCCAGCACCAGATCGCCTGCCGGGGTGAGCAACTCGAGGCGAATGAGCAGAGCGAAGAAGCCCCCGATAAAGAAAAAGAAAGTGATCGACATCAGGTAAAGCAGGCCGATCCGCTTATGGTCAGTAGTCAGCAGCCATGAGCGCACCCCAAATTCCTGGTTCAGGTAGTTGGGACGTTCCGGGGTTATGGCAACACTCGACATCGGGGTTCCTCTAATCCTTTGGTTTTGAGCCGGCCGGCACCAGGCTGGGCGTGCCCGCCACTCCGGCCGGGGCCGTGTTCAGTGACTTCACATAGGCCACCAGCGCGCTCAATTGTTCCTCGCTTACCAGTCCTTGAAAGGGCGGCATAATGGGTTTGAATCCGCTCACCACTTTGGCGCCGGGGTCAAGGATCGACTCGCGGACATAATTTTCATCGGCTGCGATGCCGCGCCCGTCTTCCAGTTGCACCTTGCGTCCGAAGAGGCCCGCCAGGTTCGGCCCGCGGCCCTGAGTATCGGAGCGGTGACAGGTGGAGCATCCCAGTTGCTGAAAGATGTCCTGCCCGGTGGAGGCCAGCGAGCCTGACGCCCTTCCTCCCGCCAGCCAGGCTTCATAGCTGTTCGGTTCCATCACCACCACGCTGCCGATCATGCCGGAATGCTGGGTGCCGCAATACTCTGCGCAAAACAGATGATAAGTGCCCGGCTTGGTGGCACGGAACCAGGCGATCGTGTAACGCCCCGGCAGCACGTCTTGCTTGATGCGGAAAGCCGGAACGTAGAAGCTGTGGATGACGTCCTGCGAGGTCATCACCAGCTTGATGTCCTTGCCCACCGGTACATGCAGCTGATTGATTTCGCTGTGACCTTCTTCATGCTGCAGCTTCCACATCCACTGCTTGGCCACGACGTAAACCGTGGAAGCGCCCTGGGGTGGCGTGCGCGCCTGGAAAAAAATGAAGGCGCCCCAGGCGAAGATGAACAGAAAGATGCAGCCGGGAATCACCGACCACGTGATTTCCAGCATGGTAGAACCTTCGATCTGTTCGGCTTCGACTCCGGGGCGACGGCGGTACTTCAAGGCAAACACCAGGACCATGGTAAAAATGGCCGCGCACATGAAGAAGGTCAGCAGCAGCAGAAACACGTAGAGCGCGTCGACGTTTCCCGCCATCGTCGAGGCCTTGGCTGGCCAAAGTGGAAAGTTCTCAAACATATCGTTGTGATCGAGCTTGTTGTGACCCAGCCTGTTGTGACCCGGTGCGCTCTTTGCGCTCGGATCCGCGCCGCGCCAGCACGGCGATCATCGTCCCCAGAATCAGAATGGTTGCCATACCGGACAGCCGCAAAATCCGGGTCACCATGGCCCCGTATTTCCCGGTGTTGGGATCGTAGTGATAGCAGTACAACAGCACCTGGTCGACCAGGTCGCCGATCTTGTTGTCCGCCGCCTGCACCAGTCCGAGGCGGACGTCACGGGGTGCGTAGTCGACGCCGTAGTAGTACTGCGCGATCTTCCCCTGCGGAGTCAGCACCATGATCGCGGTAGTGTGCGCGAACTGGCCGGTCTTCGGGTCAAACTGGTACTGGAAGCCGGCCGCTTTGGTCAGCGCCGTGATCGACTCTTGCGGGCCAGTCAGAAAATGCCAGCCGTCCGCCGCCCCCGCGCGCGCGTACCGTTTGATGACCGGAGCCTTCTTGGCCGCGGCCATCTCCGGTGTCTCGCGGGGATCGAAACTCACGGTGAGCACCTCAAAATCTTTGCCGACATCCAGCTTCACCACGCTTAGTGTGCTGGTCAGGCTACTGAGCACCTCGCCGCAAAGCATTGGACATTGGAAGTACACAAAGTTCAGGATTACCGGGCGCTTTCCGAAGTAATCGCCCAGGCGGACGGTCTTTCCGGTCTCATCACGGAACGCGAGGTTGAGCGGGACCTGGGCGTTCAGGTTCTGCTGCATACCGACATTGGTCAAACCCGGCGGCCGGACGTTGGCCGGCGGCGTCATGATGCCCTTGGTCATGCCTTGCCCAAAGGAACAGGTCCCCAGGAAAAGGATGACTGACAGCACTCCCGATTTGTGTTTCAAATTCAGCATTACCTTTTTCTGCTCGTGTCAGCGGTCGTCGCGGCTTTGTTCACGGTGTTCACTACCGAGGCGGGCGCCGTTCCTGTTTTGACTTGCGTCGGCAATCCGCGCTGCACTACCAGCCGCATGGCCTGCTCGATGGGAATGTGCATCGTCCCGCTTGCGGCATCGATCGAGTAGCTGTTCAAGATCTCAACTTCCTGCAGGCGAAAATCGTGCAGCTCCTGGCGTTCACTTTCTTCGAGGCGCGGCTGAGGAAATTTTTCAATGTCCGAGGGCAGCACGCTGCGGGTTTCGGTCCGTTTCTCCACCAGGGGATTCTGCGGCGGCTGGTGCCGGCTGTTGTACTTTTCAAACAGGTGCAATGTGCCCACGACGGCAAACTGCACGATCACGCCAAACACAAACAAGCCTACGAGGAAACCGAATACACCGGCCGCGCTCAAATCCTGCCGCTCATACTCGGCGTGTTCGTGATGTCCGTGAGAATGCATATCAGTGCTCATGTGCCGGCTCCAGAAGTTCCTGCACGCGGTGGTCGTTGAGCGGCAACAGCGGCTGCTTTCTCAGATTGCGGAAGAACATCCACATCCAAAGGCCACCGATGGCGAAGGGCATCAGCAGATCGAGCACGGTCACATGGAACGTCTTGCTGAAATTGGCCTCAATGTGCCAGAAAACGTCGACGTAGCGCATCACCAGCATCCAGGAAGCCAGCCAGATCATGCTCTGCGCCCGGCGTTTAAACGGGCGCGACAGCAGCACCAGAAACGGCAGCGCGAAATGGAAAAGGAAGAGCAACAGTCCCACCACCTGCCATCCGCCATAGAGACGGCGGGTGTACCAGGTGATTTCATGGGGCAGGTTCCCCGCCCAGATGATGAGCAGTTGCGAGAAGCTGAAATACGCCCACAACATGATGAAGGCCAGAATCAACTTGCTGTGATCGTGGACTTCTTTGGGACGGAGCAGCTCCTTCATCGGATCGTAGCGAGCAAAAATACCTTCGACCACCACGGCGAGACAGAGCGCCGCCAGAAGTTCGCCGGCGATGAAGATCGCGCCATAGATGGTTGAGATCCAGTGCGGATCGAGCGACATGACCCAGTCGATGATGGCGAAGCTGATGGTGAAAGCGTAAAGAATCAGGCCAGGCCCGCTGATCAGTTTGAAAGGAGTCTTGCCCGGCGAGGCCGCACGGTCCTCGGCCACCGAGGCGCGGTTTAACAGCCAGGCAAGGCCGATCCAGACTACAAAATAGATGACGGCGCGAACCACGAAACCGTTGGTGGTGAGCCACAGATGGGCGATGCGGGCGAGTTGCTTGTCCGCTGGAAAATCCTGCGGGTGCGTCCACACATAAAGCCGCGACAAGCCCAGCAAAATCGGAAGAAACAACACCGCCATCAGCGGCAGCACACCGGAAGCGGCCTCAAGCTGCCGGCGTATGACCACACCCCAATTTCCGCCGCTAAGGTATTGCGTCATCAGCAAGGCGAGAGAGCCCAGACTGATGCCGATCCAGAAGACATAGGCCAGCAAGTAGGCACGGAAAAACTCGTCCGGCCACACGAAGGCAAGTGCCGCGCAAATGACGGAGAAGATTGCCCCGATCACCAGCGAGCGCGACTGCATGCGCTGGGCGACTGCTGGGGCCTGCAAGTGGAGAGCGTCAAGCTGCATGGTCATTTCTCTCCCTCGCTGGTCTTGTGCTCGCCCTTGGGGTATAGCTGCGGTTGGGTGGCGCCGGAAGGCGGATCGCCGCGAAACTCAAGCTGCGGCGACGGCACTTTCTGCCCGGAGGGCACGTCGGAGGCGGCCGCATTCTGACTGAGCTGCAAGGCCCGGATATAGGCCACGATCGCCCAGCGGTCATGCGGCGGAATCTGCGAAGCGTAGTCGGGCATGGCCCCAAAGCCGTTGGTCATGACGTCAAATAAGTACCCCAAGGGCGCCTTGCGCAACCGCTCGGTGTGGTAAGAGGGCGGTTGTTGGAACCCGCGCTGGACGATCATGCCGCGGCCGTCTCCCGTCTGCGAGTGGCAGGGAGCGCAATAAATGTTGTAGCGTTCGCGCCCGCGCTGCACCACGTCCGCGGTGACGGGGAATGGCATGTAGTCGCCGGGATTAGCCCCAATCTTCCCGGTGTAGAAATAAGTGTCCTCGCGCAATTGGCCGCGCGCGACTGTGCCTTCGACAGGCAGGCGAGCCGAGCGCTGGTCGGCATAAAAGTCGCTGCGCGACAGCGATTTGAAACGCGGCTGGTCATGCATGTCCTGGCGGCAACCGGCCAACGCCACCACTGCGAACAGGCCCAAGGGAGCGAATTTTCGGAAGTTCTGCATGGTTAGCCCGGAACCTCCGAGATGGAGCGCGGCTGCATGGCCTCCAGAAACTGCCGGGTACCGGCCGGATCAAATTTCCTGTCCGAATAAAAGATGATGAGGAAGAAGCGGTCTTTCGTGGCCATGGCGAAGCGCGGCACGTTGAACACCGGGTGATAGGGCATGGGCAAGCCATTCAAGGCCAGCATCCCCAGCACGGCAGCAATACCCGCGAAAAGAATCGTCACTTCGAAAGTCACCACCACAAACGAAGGCCAGGAGTGCATGGGCCGGCCACCGATGTTGATCGGGTAGGCAATCACCGAAATCCAGTACTGCAATGCGTAACCCGAAATGCAGCCGATGATGCCGGCAATCAGCACCACCAGCGGAACACCATTCTTGTGAAAGCCGACCGCGTCCGACAATTCTTCAATCGGAAATGGGCTGTAGGCGTCGAACTTCTTGTAACCCGCCTGCTCGGTGGCACGCGCCGCTTCGACTAATTCGGTGGGGGTCTTGAATTCCGCCATGATGCCGTAAAGGAGGTCGCGTTTCATTCGCTCTTCACCTCCGCATCCGGCAGCAGGGTACGCATTTCAAAGATCGAGATCATTGGCAGAATGCGCACGAACAGGAACATCAGCGAGAGGAACAGGCCGATGGTGCCGACGTAGGTCATCCAATCCCAACGCGTCGGGTAGTACATGCCCCAGGAGGAGTTCAGGAAGTCACGGTGCAGGCTGAGCACGACAATGATGAAGCGCTCCAGCCACATGCCAATTAGGATGTCGAGCGAGATCAGGAACAGCCAGAACGGGCTGACCCGGAACTTCCTGATCCACAGGATCTGCGGCAGCACCAGGTTGCAGAACAGCAGCAACAGGTAATAGAAGGCGTACGGCCCGTGCACGCGGTTCCACATGACGTAGCTTTCGTTGGCGTCACCGCTATACCAGTTCATGAAAGCTTCAATGATGTAGCCGTAACCCACAATCAGGCCGGTGGCCAGCATGACCATGGCCGAGTTTTCGAGATGACGCTCGGTGATGAAGTCTTCCAGTTGGTAGAACTTTCGAATCGGAATCGCCAGCATCAAGACCATGGCAAATCCGGAATAGATAGCGCCCGCGACGAAGTACGGTGGGAAGATGGTGGTGTGCCAGCCGGGAACAATGCCCACCGCAAAGTCGAAGCTGACTACGGTGTGTACGGAAAGCACCAGGGGGGTTGCGAGTCCAGCCAATAGAAGATAGGCGGTTTCGTATCGTGCCCAGTGCCGCGCCGATCCGCGCCAGCCCAGGGCGAGCATGCCATAGACAATTTTCAGACCCCGGTTCTCGGTGCGGTCACGCAGCGTGGCCAGGTCTGGGATCAACCCAATGAACCAGAACAGAGCGGAGATGGTTGCGTAAGTCGAAACTGCGAAGACGTCCCACACCAGTGGGCTACGGAACTGAGGCCAGTACTGCATGGTGTTGGGAATCGGAAACAGCCAGTAGGCCAGCCAGGGACGCCCCAGGTGAAGAATCGGAAACAGCCCAGCGCAGGAGACGGCAAACAGCGTCATGGCCTCGGCAAAGCGGTTGATCGAGTTGCGCCACGATTGCCGCAGAAGAAGAAGAATGGCCGAGATCAGGGTGCCGGCGTGGCCGATACCGATCCACCACACAAAGTTGACAATGGCGAATCCCCAACCGACGGGAATATTCACGCCCCAGATACCGACGCCGCGAATGAATAGATATCCGATGGCGTACAGCATGCCCATGGCCAGCAGGAACGACAGGCCAAAGCCAAATACCCAGCCATTCGAAATCGGACGGGTGAGCACGATCGAGCTGATCTGGTCGGTTACGGTGGCGAAGGTATGGCCCGGTTCAATGACCGGTGCTTTTACCTCGCCGATAGGATCGTTCGTGCTCGCCATGCTCTAAGCTTCCAGCTCCGGATTGGGATTGCGAATTTCGGCCAAATAGGTGGTTCGCGGCCGGGTATTGAGTTCGCCCAGCAGGCTGTAGTTGCGGTCGTTGGCCTTCAACTTGGCAACCCGGCTGTTGGGATCATTGATGTTGCCGAAGCTGATCGCGTCTGCCGGACAAGACTGCTGGCAAGCCGTCTTCAGCTCTCCGTCGGCGATCAGCCGGTCTTCTTTTTCCGCGTCGATGCGGTGGTGATTGATGCGCTGCACGCAGTAGGTGCACTTCTCCATCACCCCGCGGCTGCGTACGGTGACGTCGGGATTGCGCATCATTTTCAACTGCGGCGTCTCCCAATCTTGGAACAAAAGGAAGTTGAACCGCCGGACTTTATACGGACAGTTGTTCGAGCAATACCGCGTCCCTACGCAGCGGTTGTAGACCATGTCGTTCAGACCTTCGGTCGAATGCACGGTCGCCCCCACCGGGCAAACCAGCTCGCAGGGCGCGTTCTCGCACTGCATGCAGGGCACCGGCTGGAAGTACGCTTTCGGGTTCTCGCGGTCGCCCTGGTAGTAGGCATCGACCCGAAGCCAGTGCATGTGGCGCCCGCGGTTGACCTGCTCCTTGCCGACGATGGGGATATTGTTTTCCGACTGGCAGGCGATGATGCAGTTGTTGCAGCCCACGCAGGCGTTCAGGTCGATGGCCATGCCCCATGCGTAGGGTTCTTTCTTGTAGTCGTAGCCGGGATAGAGCGTCAACTCCGCCGGCGGTTCTTCTTCCCGCGCGAAGTGCGGTTCTTTTTTGTATTCCTCGAGGCTTCGCGTCTGCACCAGCGGACGGTCGCCGCCATCCTGGGTTTCCATCGTTTGGTAGCCCTGGGTAGAGGAAAGCAGGTAAGTTGCGCCGGTATTGCGGATGACCGCGCCGTTCGCCACCCACGGGTTCGCGCTGTAACGCAGCGCGTACATGTTGAATCCTGCACCGGTTCCCGCCCGCCCGGCACGCCAGCGTCCGTAGCCGAGAGAAACGGTGGCTGAGTTGTCGGCATGCCCGGCCTGGATCCAGACGGGAACTTTCACCGTCTTGCCGTTGAGCTCCAACTCGGCCAGGTCCTTGGTTGCCAACTTCAACTGCTCTGCCGTTTTGGGGCTGATGAGCAACGCCGCGTCCCAGGTGAGCTTGGTCATCGGCTTGGGCAGCTCTTGCAGCCAGCCGTTGTTGGAGAAGCGGCCATCATAGATGGAGGGATCGCGGCGGAAGTTCAACTCGATTCCCTGTGCGGCGGGCGGTGCCTCACCCGATGTCGGCGGCTTGGCGGCAAGCTGCTTCGGGATGAAGGTCGTGCCTTCGACCCAACCATCGTGCAGCGACTTGCGCCAGAAGACGTCGAAGTCGGCGCCGGTATGCTGCTTCTTCCAGTAGTCCTGTATCTGCTGGTGGCCGCTGACCTCCGATCCGCCCGCAAGTGTGGCAACAAACTCCGCAGCGCTCCGCCCGTCATATAAAGGAGCAATCAGCGGCTGCACAATGCTGACCGTGCCATCGTAGGCGCGGGCATCGCCCCAGGACTCGAGGTAGTGCGCCTGGTTCACGTGCCAGTGGCAAAGCTCTGCGGTTTCGTCGTTGTAGAGGCCAAGATGAATGCGCAGCGGGACCGTGCCGCCCTTAAGCAGGTCGGCGAATCCGTAGTCGGCGGGAGCTTCGTAGGCTGGGTTGCCGCCGAGAATGATGAGCACGTCGACTTTGCCGCCGCGCATGTCTGCGACCAGGTCTTTCAATGATTCGGAATGGTTGATGGGATTGGCGTCGACCGGATCGGTGTAGAAAACCGTCTTGCCGACGTTGCCCAGACGCTCATTCCAGGCGTGAGCTAAGGCATGCACTTGCGGCGATTGATGATCGCCCGCAATCACTACCGAGGCTCCGCGATGCGCATCCAGATCGCCCCCCACAGCCTTATAGAAAGCGCTTTGCTCTGAACTCATCATTTGCGGAGTGCTCGAACCTGAGGCAGCGGCAAAAACAAACTGCTCGATCTCCGCCGTCCGCAACGGCAACCGATGGTCCGCCTTGGCCCCCGTAGCGCTGGGATTCGACTCCACCGCATACATGCGGCTCATATTGCCGCTATCGGGATTGCGCCGGCCGGCAAAATCCCGCGCATAGCGCACCGACCCCGGAAATCCCGCCGAAAGAAAATCCGCGTCCAGCGAGAGGATCACGTCAGCCTTCGAGAAGTCATAACGCGTCTCAATCGGCTGCCCGAACGCGAGCCTCGCGCCTTCGAGAACATTGTCACGATTCAATGGCTCATAAACATGCCACTTGGCTTCGGGATAGACCTGCAGAAACGACTTGATCTGGTCGGCCAGCGTGGGTGACGACACCGTCTGAGTCAGCAGCCGGATGCCGGTGCCCCGCAATCCTTTCTGAACGTTCAACGGTCCCCGAATCGCGGAAACAAACGACCCCCAGGTGCGCACGTCGCCCATGTAGGTGATGGTCTGCGAACGGTCGGGGTCGTACATGCCCAGAATCGAGGCCTGGGTGTAAATGTCCGTGCCACCCTGACTCGCGGGATGCTGCTCGTTGCCCTCGATCTTGGTGGGCCGATACATATGGCTCTCGACCAACACAGGGCTGGCGTATCCGCCCAGCTCAAACGCGGTGGCGTAGAACATCGGCCGACCGGGAACCAGCTCCTCCGGCTGCTTTACATAAGGAACAATCGGCTCGAGAGGCTGCTTCGTGCACGCCGTCATGCCCGCCATGGCGAGAGAGGCGCCCATCAGCTTCATGAAGCCGCGGCGCGAGACCGCATCCACCCACTCCGAGGCGCCTTTGGGGAATTCGCGATGCATCATCTCGCGAAATTCTTCACTGCCCGCGAGTTCCTCCAGGCTGCGCCAGAATTCCGGGCCCTGGGTCTCGTCAATCTGGGCCTGCGCCGTCGCAACCTCTAACTTGCCGCGCTTGCTGGGGCAAACCTCTTCGCTTTTTCTTGTCTCTTCCATCTTCCTTTTCAACGGTGACAGGTCGAGCAACTGGTGATGTCCATCTCCGTGCGCAACCGGTACTTAGTCGCAAGATCATGGCCCAGGGTGAGCTGATCGACGTACTGCTTGCCGTCGAACATCACCGGCGTGTCCTTCGATGGCTGCTGATATCTCATGTTAAACACCTGGTCGCGCGGACGAAGGTTTTTCTCCGGCGCACGGTGGCAATCGAGACACCACTCCATCTGCAACGACGCCTGGTTGAACATGAGCGGCATGCGGTCGACTTCGCCATGACAGGTGTTGCAACCAACTCCCTTGTTGATGTGAATGCTGTGGTCGAAGTAAACGTAGTCGGGCAGATCATTTACCCGGTTCCAGACCAGCGACTGGCCGCTGCGGAAGCTTTCCCGCACCGGCTCGAGCATGGGCGCGCCGGTCCAGATCTGCTTGTGACAATTCATGCAGGTATTGGTCGGAGGAATTCCCGCGAAACTCGATTTCTCTACCGAGGTGTGGCAGTAACGACAGTCAATGCCGAGCGCGGCCACGTGATGCTGATGGCTGAACGGCGCAGGCTGCGGCCGCGCCACGCCGGCATACGTCACATAAGGAGAGCGCTGGAACTCAATCGCCGCCCACAGCAATATCCCGACTACGAATACGGCGCCAAATATAGTCGCCCGCGAGATTGTGTTCGTACTGCGATGAAAAATCTGCATCGATAGCTTTCAGGTGCAGGGGCGCTCAGCTTAGGGCCCGGGGTTCATGCGGCGCTGCCAATCAATGGCACGGACAGCAGTGGATACGAACCACAACAAAACTAATTAGTGTAACAGGTGAATCTGCTTTTTCATTTTAACTCGATCAATTCTTGTAAACATTCTTTTGATCGGTCTCAGAAAAAATTTTAGACGTGGATGGACACAACGCATCAAGATTCGCAAATCTCATCTGGAGTTGTTCCCGTTTCAGAACCTAATTACCAGTACCCAAGAAAAGAAGATGGGCACCTACAGTGCTCGCCCTGCCGCCGCACCTGAGGCCCAGGCCCACTGAAAATTGAACCCGCCAAGTTGGCCAGTAACGTCCACCACCTCCCCAATAAAGAACAATCCCGGCACTTTGGTGCTCTCCATGGTTTTGGCCGAAAGGTCGCGCGTGTTTACTCCGCCCACTGTCACTTCAGCTTTTCCGTATCCTTCCGTGTCCGCTGGAACAATCATCCAGGCGTGGAGACTTTCTTCCAGTTCCCGCATAGAAGCGTTTGTCCAGGAATTGGGAATGTGCCGCTCCAGCCAACGATCCGCCAACCGCGTTGGCATTGATGTTCTCAGAGAGGATTGCAAACTGTGACGATTGCGTGGCGTATTTGAATTTTCAAAGAATTGCGCGCTTCCAGGTGCAAGGTCGATTCTCAAAGAACCTCCCTCGCGCCAGTAAGAAGAAATCTGCAGAATGGCCGGCCCGCTGAGCCCGCGATGCGTAAACAGCAACTTGTCACGGAACCCGGCCTTGCCGCACTGGATGTTTACGCCGGTCGAAACCCCCGCGAGATCACCGTACTCTTTCAGGTCATCAGGCTGGAAAGTCAACGGCACCAATCCCGGACGGGTTTCCTGGATGCGCAAGCCAAACTGCTTCGCGAGTTCGTAACCGAAAGGAGTGGCACCCATCTTCGGTATGGACAAACCACCGGTCGCAACCACCAGCACCGGCGCCCGGAATTCGTTTTCTTCTCCTCGTTGTTGCGCGCGAACCACAAAGCCGTCCGGTTTTGCGATCTCGCGGATGCGCACTTGCAAAAAAATCTCGACGCCCGCAGTGGCGCACTCCTCTTCCAACATGAGCAGAATGTCGCGCGCCGAGCGATCGCAGAAAAGTTGCCCGCGCGTTTTTTCGTGATAGGGAATCTTGTGCTTTTCAACCAATGCAATGAAGTCGGCCGGCGTGTATCGCGCTAGCGCTGACTTGGCGAAGTGTGGATTCGCGGAAAGAAAATTTTCCGGACTTGTCTCGGTGTGCGTGAAGTTGCAGCGCCCGCCCCCCGAGATCAGAATTTTCTTTCCAGGCCGGTCGCCGTGCTCGAGCACTGCCACGCGCCGTCCGCGCTTGCCGGCCTCGATGGCGCACATCAGCCCGGCAGCGCCCGCGCCGAGGATGATGACGTCGAAGTTGTCGGCAGGATGCAACCATTGAGAATAGCAGTGCTCTGATGTAGGGCGGGCACTCCTGCCCGCCCCTGAATGCTGATGGCAGACTACTGAAAGCTGGTGCCCGCCTTATCTTTCCGAAGCATCCGCCCGTACGACGTCCGCCTCTGGCGGGCAGGAGTGCCCGCCCCAAATCAAGCCGGCCGCATCCAGGCCCTGAAGCGTGGCGTCGAAGGGTTCCTGCGGCTGACTGCTGATTCCTGATTGCAGAAAGCTAAATATCCGGGCATTCGACCACCACTCCTAAGCTTCGGCCAATGCTCCGCTGCACCTGGCGGGCAGGAGTGCCCGCCCCACATCGGCCCCAAAAATTGCCTGCAAGCCCCCGCCCCGCCTCCGTTCTCTCATTGTCTGGAAATAGACACCGCCGGGAACAAATTCGGCGGCAACAGGCTCTATAGCTCATCGGAGGCACGAATCAAATGACGCTCAATTTCCTACCGATGCGGCCGGAACAACGGAGGCGACTAAAGGCTGGTTGGCTGTTAGCGGCTTGTCTTAGCGCTGTTTATTTCAGTCTTCAACCCCTCAATCGAGCGCGCGAAATCGCGAATCAGAGATCCACGGGTCTCGGGGCGGTTGCAGGCGGGTCAATTTCTGAGCTCATCGTCAGCAAGATCACGCAGAGGAACAGCTTAGCCCGCGAACAAGACACCTATTTTCAGCGTGGCGCCGAGGAGCCGGTAAGTGCCTCACTGATGGGGTTTTCAGCCCCATCCTTTGACGAGCGCCAATTAGTCCGTAGCAGTTCTCTCAATCTGGTGGTGAAGGACCCCGTCGATGCTTCGGAACAAATTCGCCGTCTTGCCGAGCAGGCAGGCGGCTACCTGACGAGTTCCCGGCTCACCGACTACGGCACTCCAAACGGATCAATTTCCATTCGAGTCCCGGTCAGCCAGTTCGAAGAAGTGCGCAAGCAGATTCGCCAACTTGGTCTGCGAGTTGACAGCGACACGCTCGAGGCGCAGGACGTCACCAAGAACTACGTCGACCGCGAGGCGAGGATGCGCAGCCTGGCCGCCCAGGAACAGCAGTATCTGCAAATCCTCAAGAAGGCAGTGACCGTCAAAGACACCCTCGAAGTTAGTGACAAACTAGGCGCAATCCGCAGCCAGATTGAACAACAGAAGGCGGAATTCGACGCTCTCTCGAAGCAGGTCGAAACCGTGGCAATTGAGGTGTATCTGCAAAGTGACGCCGACGCCCAGGTCCTCGGCATTCGCTGGCGTCCGCTCTATCGACTCAAGCTTGCGACGCGAGACGGTCTTGACGGGCTCAGCGTATACATCGCTTCCATGACGGCCTTCGCATTTCTTCTGCCCACAATTCTTCTGTGGCTGATGACTTTTGTCGCCGGCGCTTCCATTGCCTGGCGCTTGCTCCGCTGGCTCGCCCGCGTGTTCTTTCACTACCCCAAAACTGAAAAGGCGGTGTCCTGATGTCCCCCATCCCTGCAACCGGCCACGCCCTCCATAGGCGATGGCTCAACCACGTCGAAAGCTATTACGGAGATTCCAACATGCCCAGCCACATTCGTCGTCCCTTCTGGTTCACCATTCCGGCGTTTCTTTTCGCGCTGTTTACCTGGAAGACCGTGGTTCCTGATCGCGCGCAAGCCGGAACACCGTCGCCCTCTTCACCGTCAGGATCGCTCTTGATGGTTGGTAAGGACGGCGCACCCAAGGGCGAGTGCCCGCTGAAGCACACCTCGGTGAATGGCACCATCAGCGGCTACGTCGCTCGAGTGAACGTCACCCAGGTCTTCGAAAACAACTCGGAAGAGAAGATCGAAGCCATCTATACCTTTCCTCTGCCGGATGACTCCGCCGTTGATGACATGACGATTCGCGTCGGCGATCGCACGGTGAAAGGCTTGATCAAGAAACGCGAGGAAGCCCGCCAGATTTACGAGAATGCCAAGAACACCGGACACGTCGCGGCCCTTCTCGATCAGGAGCGGGCCAACATCTTCACCCAGGCTGTGGCCAACATCATGCCGGGTGAGCAGGTCAGTGTGATCATCAGCTATCTGCAGGTCCTGCAATATGAGGCGGGCTCCTATGAATTCGTTTTTCCCATGGTTGTCGGCCCCCGTTATATTCCGGGCAAACCGATTGGGAAGCAGGCGGAAGGCTGGTCGCCCGACACCACCAAGGTTCCCGATGCATCACGAATCACGCCGCCGGTGGTCAAGCCCGGTTTCCGCGCGGGACACGACATCTCCATTGACCTCACCATTGATGCGGGAGTGCCGATCCAAAATCTGACTTCGAAATTGCACGAGATCGATGTCGAGCGCCCCGCCGGCAACACGGCCGGGGTGCGCCTGCGCAACCAAGCTTCCATCCCCAACAAGGATTTCATCCTGCGCTATCAGGTTGCGGGCAAGCAGATCAGTGACGCCGTTCTCACACAGTGGCTGCCGGGAGAAACCAAGTCCGCGGGTGGCTACTTCACCATGATTCTCCAGCCACCGGCCAAAGTGGACCCGGCCGAGATCACCCCCAAGGAACTGGTCTTCGTGATCGACACCTCCGGTTCGATGTACGGCTTTCCTCTAGATAAAGCCAAAGAACTCATGGACCGCGCCCTCGACGAACTCTATCCCGGTGACACCTTCAACATGATCACGTTCTCCGGTGACGAGCACATCCTCTTCCCTGAGCCAGTGTTGCCCACGGCGGAGAATGTCCGCATCGCCAAGGCATTCCTGCAAGGTCAACGCGGAGGTGGCGGCACGGAGATGATGAAAGCCATCCGCGCTGCCCTCGATCCGTCCGACAAGCAGGACCACATCCGCGTCGTCTGTTTCATCACCGACGGCTACGTCGGCAATGACATGGAGATCATCGGGGAGATCCAGAAGCACCCGAACGCGCGCGTCTTTTCCTTCGGCATTGGCAATTCCGTGAACCGGTTTCTCTTGAGCGGCATGGCCAAAGCCGGACGCGGCGATGCGGAATTTGTGACCCTGGCCGACAAGGCGGGCAAAGCGGCTGATCGCCTCTATCAGAAGCTACGCTCGCCTTTGCTTACTGACATCACTGTTGACTGGGGAGGACTTCCCGTCCAGGACGCCTTGCCGCAGCGGCTACCCGATCTCTTCACCGGCAAACCGCTGGTGATTACCGGACGCTACACCGCGCCCGGCAAGGGAACTATCCATCTGCGCGGTAAACAAAATGGTGAGGCTTTCGCGCGCGACATCCCCGTTACCTTCACCGCCAACGCATCGAAGGCCGTGGTCATCCCCACCCTGTGGGCTCGCCAGAAAGTCGACGACCTGATGTCACAGGACTGGCTGGGCGCCCAGCACGGAGCGCCACGCGCCGACGTGCAGAACGCCGTCACGAGACTCGGCCTCGACTACCGCCTCATGACCCAATACACCTCGTTCGTGGCGGTCGAAGAACAAGTGGTAACGAAAGACGGCAAGCCTCGGACGGTTCAGGTTCCGGTCGAGATGCCGTCAGGCGTGAGCTACGAAGGAGTCTTCGGCGAGTCGGACAACCGCGTGATGCAACTGGCAGCTGCCCCCGGGTTGGCCTCCCGCATCAGCTCCGGCAGCGGATTTGGAGGTGTTTTTGCAAAAAAGTCTGCGAACATGCCTCCGCCACCCCCGCCGCCCCCAATGATGGGCGGCCCACTCGCGAGTGATGCCGTAAGGGAAGAAGCCAAACCATCAGGCAGCCGCAGGCAAATGGAAGCGAAATTCCACGTCAACCTGCTGGCGGCCTGGGATTGCTGGCAAAAAGACCCGGCACAGTGTCCTCAAGTAAAAGACGGCAAGCTGAAAATCAAGATCTGGCTCTCCGAAGATAGTCAGGCTGTGTTGGGCCAGCTTAAGCAGTTAGGTCTCGAGGTGATCGAACACAACACAGGTGGAAAGTTTGTAATCGGAAGGCTTGCGGTGGCACAACTCGAAGCGCTCAGCCGCGTGCGCGAGGTAAAGCTTGCGGCTCTAAAGAGTTAGGCAGCTCGCGGTTCCAACACAAAGGGCACCAAGGACTCGAAGCCGCAAGGTTACTCGAACTCCTGGTGCCCGTTTTCTTGCCGCTTCCTTCGTGACTCTTGTGTCCTGGGTGGTTTCCCCTTGACGGCGGAGTACCATTGTTCCCGTGAAATCCCTGCAGCGACGCTTCCTTGAATACCTCGAAGCCCAGCATTTGCTGAAACCCGGGCATCGTGTGGGAATCGCAGTATCCGGCGGGCTCGACTCCGTCGCGCTACTTCGCCTTGCGGTCGAATTGAAAACCGACCTCGGCATCGTTCTCTCGGTCGTCCACTTCAACCATCACCTGCGCGGAAACGATTCGAACGCAGATCAGGAATTCGTCGAAGCCCTTGCCCGGCAATTTGATCTCGACTTTCATTGCCAGGAAGGAGACGTTAGGGCCCACTCAGCCGCTCAGTATCTCGGCATCGAGGCCGCTGCCCGCGAACTTCGCTACCAATTCTTTCGGGACCTGCTTAACTCGGGAACGCTCGACCGCGTCGCCACCGCTCACACCCTCGATGACCAGGCAGAAACAGTTCTGATGCGCCTGGCGCGTGGTGCCGGAACTCAAGGTCTGGCAGGTATTTATCCAACGTTGGCGGTGCCCGGCGGCGCTATCATCCGGCCTTTACTGGGAGTACGGCGGCCTGATCTCCAGGTCTATCTCAACTCTCTCCAACAAACATGGCGGGAGGATTGCACCAACCTGGACCTTTCATACACTCGCAATCGCGTGCGGCACAATGTGTTGCCACTTCTGGAGCGCGAATTGAATCCCGCCATTCGCGAATTGCTCGCGGAGACCGCCAACACCTCCCGCGATGAAGAACAGTTTTGGAACGAAACAGTGATCCAGACCTTGCCGCAGGTATCGGCCTCCCCCGAGAGCTTGCTCTTGGACGCTTTCCGGGCACTACCGGTGGCACTCCAGCGCCGAGTCGTGCGCCACCTCGCGGAATCTCTCGGGTTGAAGCTTGAATCCCGGCATGTGAATGGGGTGCTCCTGGTGGCTGCGGGAAAGGCTGCGGCTTACGACCTATCGGGAGAATGGTGCGTGGAGGGCAACCCAAATGAGCTGGCGTTCGGTCGCAAACAGGCCGACCTGGCGCACGATTTTGAATATGCGCTCCCGGTCCCTGGGAGCGTGGAGGTACCAGAGGCAGAATCCCGTTTCGAGGTATTCCTTTCGACGCCTGATTCTGTGGTGTCTAACACAGTAGATTGGCTCGATTCCGCGCTGTTGCAGAAGGATCTGAAGGTAAGAAACTGGCGACCCGGCGACCGCTTCTGGCCCGCGCACTCTAAGGAACCCAGAAAGATCAAAGAGCTGCTTCAGGAACGCAAAGTCCACAATTTGGAGCGGAAGTTGTGGCCCGTGGTCACCAGCGGTGGCGAGGTGATCTGGCTGCGCGGGTTTCCGGCGCCGTCACGTTTCAGAATTCAAGTCGGAACGAGGTCCGCCTTGGCCATTGTGGAGCATCCCAGGAGCTGATTTTCGTTCCGAGCATACCCGCAAGTGACCGGGCTAGCGTAACTTAGGTGATTCAAATGGGTTGCTATTTTTGCCGGAGAAAACCTCCGGAAGCGAGTAGAATAACGAGCGGTGGTGTTTTGAGGGCGTCGCTCCAACGGTTCGCGCAGCCGTTACGCCAGACCGCCGCACGTTGGAAATGCTTGATGAGACGTTTCGCCTTGGTAGGCATCTAATTTCATAGGTTGCCCCTACGTTTTCCCGTCCGAGGCAATCAGGAGTTTTTGGGTGAATTCGACAGTTAAAACAGTAATTTTTTGGCTGGTGATCGTGATCTCAGCCTTCCTTTTGTGGCAGGTGGTCCGCGTGGGTAGCGGCAGCCAGAAGGAACGCGAAGCCAACTTTTCAGAGTTCATGGCCGATGTCGACCGGGGCAATGTTCGCGAGGTCACAGTCAACGGCATGGAAGTGCGGGGCAAGTACGCAGACAACAGCGCTTTCCATGTCACGGTTCCCACCAATTATCCCGACATGATCAAGACCCTTCGCGAGAAGGGCGTCAACATCACCATCCGTGACGTCAGCAGCGGCAGCTGGCCTTTACAGCTTCTCGGCACGTGGGCGCCGCTCATTCTGCTGGCTGCCCTCTGGTTCTTCATGATCCGCCAGATGCAGACCGGCGGAAATAAAGCCCTTTCCTTCGGCAAGAGCCGTGCGCGCCTGCTCTCCATGCAGCAGAAGAAAGTCACATTCAAAGACGTGGCCGGCGTCGACGAAGCCAAGGAAGAGCTGAAAGAAATCATCGAATTCCTCCGCGAAGCCCAGAAGTTCCAAAAGCTCGGCGGCCGCATTCCCAAGGGTGTATTGCTCGTCGGACCTCCCGGAACCGGTAAGACCCTTTTGGCTCGTGCGGTTGCTGGTGAAGCCAACGTCCCGTTCTTCTCCATTTCCGGGTCTGACTTCGTTGAGATGTTCGTCGGCGTGGGCGCAAGCCGCGTCCGCGACTTGTTCGAGCAAGGCAAGAAGAATGCTCCGTGCATTATCTTCATCGACGAAATCGATGCTGTCGGACGTCACCGCGGCGCAGGCCTGGGCGGCGGACACGACGAGCGCGAGCAGACCCTCAATCAACTTCTCGTTGAAATGGACGGCTTCGAGTCGAACGAAGGCGTCATCCTGATGGCTGCGACCAACCGGCCCGACGTTCTTGACCCGGCGCTGCTGCGGCCCGGCCGTTTTGATCGCCGCGTGGTGGTGAGCCGCCCGGATGTGCGCGGTCGCGAAGAAATCCTCCGCGTGCACACCCGCAAGATTCCTCTCTCTGACGATGTCGATCTCTCGGTCCTTGCCCGTGGCACACCGGGCTTCTCTGGTGCCGACTTGGCGAACATGGTGAACGAAGCCGCTTTGGCAGCCGCGCGCCAGAACCGCAAGGCCGTGCTGATGTTCGATTTCGAGCTGGCCAAAGACAAAGTCCTGATGGGCGTGGAGCGCAAGTCGCTGCTCCTCTCCGACGAAGAAAAGAAGGTCACGGCTTATCACGAAGCCGGCCACGCGCTGGTCGCTGCCAAGCTGCCCAATTCTGATCCGCTGCACAAGGTCACGATCATTCCCCGTGGAATGGCGTTGGGCGTCACCATGCAGTTGCCCATCGACGACAAGCACAACTACACCAAGGACTATCTCGAGACCACCATCGCCATCATGATGGGCGGCCGCATCGCCGAAGAGATGTTCCTCAACCAGATGAGCACCGGCGCCGGCAACGACATCGAGCGGGCCACCGAACTCGCCCGCAAGATGGTCTGCGAATTCGGCATGAGCGACCTGGGACCTCTAACCTTCGGCAAGAAGGAAGAACAGATCTTCCTGGGACGCGAAATCGCCCAGCACCGCGACTACAGCGAAGCAACAGCCATCAAGATCGATGACGAAGTCCGCCGCATCGTGCAGAAGGGCTACGACACTGCCAAGGGCATTCTCGCCGAAGGCAGCGAAGTGCTGATCCGCATCGCCGCCGCTCTCCGCGAACGCGAAGTGCTCGATGCCAACGAGATCCGTATGATCATCGAAGGCCGCGAGCTGCCCAAGATGACGCCTCCATCGAAACCCGATGACGGTGTGCAGCAAGTGCTCAAGCCTGAGCCCGGCCGTCCCGGTCTGGCCAAGGGCGGCGAGCGCCCTGCGCCAGCGTAACCTTAACCATTACTGAAAAAAGGCGGCCATCGGGCCGCCTTTTTTATTGAAGTGTGCTCAATCAAAACTGGGAACAGAGAACTAGAACTTAGCAACTGGATCCCAATCCAACTCGACACCCACGCATTACCATTTCCGGTATCATCGCCTGACCCATGAAACGCCTTCTAACCGTTTGCCTCCTCCTCACCCCGATCCTCTCGGCCGCTCAAGCCCCCAAGCGGGAAGTCTATCGGGTGCACTTCTTCAAAGCGGGGCCGGGTAAGCTGCCCGATCTCATCGACGCATACATGACCATGCCGCCCGCGCCTCCCGGCCATGAGTCGCTGATCTTCCGCCATCAGTCGGGCGACGACTGGGACCTGCTGGTGATCTACCCTCAAGGCGACCAGGCGCACATCGACGCCAACCCAACCTACACCGAGGCCCAGCGCAAGCTGCGCGAGCGCGTGATGGGCGACTACATCTGGCACTCGGACACTTACGCGACCGGGCCATCGTTGGAAGAAGTCAAGAAAGCCCTCGCTGTTCCGAAAGAGGCCAAAGGCGGGTTGTTTTTAGTGGAAGACTATCGTGCGCTCGACGGGCATCTTGGGAAGCTGGACGAAATGCTCACTCGTGACATCGCCTCCGCCCGCGCCAAAGGCACTGTTCGCTTCGACCACGCGCAGGGCGCGGACTGGGATTTCCTGGCAATCTTTGCTTACGCCTCGTGGCAGGAGTACGTGGCCGCTGAAAATTCCCCCGAAGCAGACGAGGCCGCCCGCAAACAGGGCTTCAAAGACAGCGCCGATGTTGGCCTGGTGCTGCGCGAACACATCGCCGCGCATCACGACACTTTCGCCACGCGGTTGGAATAATGGCCTGCGCTCTTATCTCAAGTGTCATCCCGACTGAAGGCTGAGCGCGAGCGAAGCCGATTGGAGGGATCTTGCGTTCTACCGGTTCACCAGATTCATCAGGTGATCCGGATAGCGATTCCCTCTAACCGCCCCATACGGAAACGCCTCATCAATTTCCGCCAGGTCCTGCTCGCTGAACTTGACCTGCAGCGCCCCAGCATTCTCCTCCAGATATTTCCGGCGTTTGGTTCCGGGAATCGGAACGATGTCGCCGCCTTGCGCCAGTACCCAGGCGAGCGCTAGCTGGGAAGTCGTACACCCCTTTCGCTTCGCAATCTCCTCGACCTTCTTCAACAGATCGAGATTCTTCTGAAAATTATCTCCCTGGAAGCGCGGAGACTTGCGGCGGTAGTCGTCGGTGTCAAAGTCCTCAAACTTGGTGAAGCGTCCAGTGAGAAAACCCCGGCCCAACGGGCTGTAAGCGACAAACCCCACGCCTAACTCCCGGCAGGTAGGAAGAATTTCGTCTTCCGGATCGCGCGTCCACAGCGAGTACTCAGTTTGCAGCGCCGTGATGGGATACACCTGGTTGGCGCGTCGCAGCGTTTCGGCGCTGGCCTCCGAAAGCCCGATGTAGCGGACCTTCCCCTCTTTCACCAGTTCTGCCATGGCCGCAACCGTCTCTTCAATCGGAGTGTCAGGGTCGACTCGGTGCTGGTAATAGAGATCGATGGTCTCGATGCCGAGCCGCTTCAAACTGCCATCGCAGGACTTGCGCACATAGTCCCGCTTGCCGCTGACGCCGCGGGCTAGTGGGTTGTTCGGGTCGCGCACGATGCCGAATTTCGTGGCAACTACGGTCCTATCCCGGCGGCCTCGAATCGCCTTTCCCACCAACTCTTCATTCAGGTAGGGGCCATAAATGTCTGCTGTATCGAGAAAGGTGATGCCCAAATCTAAAGCTCGATGGATGGTGGCAATCGATTCTTCATCGTTGCGTCCGCCGTAAAACTCTGACATCCCCATGCAGCCCAATCCTTGGGCGGAGACAGTCAGGCCGGAACGACCCAGTTTGCGAAATGTCATTGCTTGCGTCATGTCACCTAGATGCGGAAGCCCGGCCACACGCTTCCGAAGATTCCTTTCCAATTCTTATTGCAGCACTTGAATCAGTGGCTTAGTCCGTTCCACGACCTCGCCAACGTCTACGGCGTGTACACATTTGGCTTTCAAGGCTTCCTGCAACGCGGCGGCGTTCTCGGCCGCAACTGCAACCAACAGGCCTCCGGCGGTCTGAGGATCGAATAATAGTGTCCGGATTTCATCGGGAACCTCATCGGCGAACTCAGCTACGCATTCTGCGAATTCGCGGTTGGCCAGCAGTCCTCCAGGAATGTGGCCTTCGCGAACCGACTCAACCGCTCCCTTCAGCAAGGGTATCTTTGCGGCCGAAATCCGAAGAGAAACGTTCGAAGCAAGCGCCATCTCCCGCCCGTGAGCAATAAATCCAAACCCGGTAACATCCGTCATCGAATGAACGCCGGCATGCCCGGCGATCACCTCGGCTGCGGTCTTGTTCAACGTGGTCATGGAACGGATGGCGGCTTCGATCCACTCCGGCCGTGCCGCGCCTTTCTTAATCGCGGTACAGATTACGCCCGTCCCCAGCGATTTGGTAAACAGCAGGCGGTCCCCTGACCTGGCTCCGGAATTGCTGAAGACCTTTCCCGGATCAATCAGCCCGGTGACGGAATAGCCAAACTTCATTTCCTCATCGCGCACGCTGTGGCCGCCGATGACCGCACACCCAGCCTCCATCATCTTGGAGAGCCCGCCGGAGAGTATCTGTTCCAGCACCATCAGCGGCCCCTTAGGCGGAAAACAAACGTGCGCCAGGGCAGTAATGGGCTTTCCACCCATCGCGTAGACATCACTCAGCGCGTTCGTTGCCGCAATCTGTCCAAAAGTGTAAGGATCGTCCACCATCGGGGTAAAAAAATCGACTGTTTGCACGAGTGCGGTGCCCGGCCCGATCTGATAGACCCCGGCATCGTCGGCATGATCAAAACCCACCAGGACCTTGGGATCATGTTGCTTGGGAAGTTTACCGAGAACGGCGTCTAGCACCGCCGGACTTAGCTTGGAAGCACACCCACCGGACTTAACCGTTTCGGTCAACCGGATTGGTGCGGGTTCTGTCATGGCAAACTTGTTGGATGGCGTTCTGAAAAAGTCTCAGGCAGAAGCAGTTTTTGCTTCGAGGCATACCAGAATCTTGGCGCCCTTCAGAGATTAACTGAGGACCATTCTAAACCTTACCGATGTCGGCAGTCGTGCGTATAGAATCCCCCGCGTCTTCTGCGTCGTCAGTTTGTCGCGAAAATTCACACTATCTGCATTTCCTGTGCTTGACATGTGGAAATTCCGGCGACCGAGTGTAACTGATTCTTCGCCGCGGTCCCTTCGCAGTCGATGAACTTCCCATCCCACAAGGGTCGCAGGGCAACGCTCATCCTTCGCTTTAGCGGTGCAAATTCATGATCTTTTACGTCGAAGCTTTTTTGAATTGCACCAACATTGTGGAATTGACCGCGACCCAGGTGGCGCGTAGATTCATTTTCACGTTCGCCACACAAATGCCAGTCAGCTAAAAGTCTCCAATAAAATTATTCCAAGAACTCTACCTCTCCCAAAGGTGGATGCACGTGAAAAACATGGAACAGGAATGGCAGCTCTATCGCACGCGATTTTTAGTGAAGGCAAAACAACTGAATCGTCCAACCACCATCGTCGACGCACTGGGCCATGAGCACCATGGGGTAAAAGGGGACTATCTCGTCGAGTTCTCCGATGGAGTCCGGCGCATCGCACAGCGCAAGTTCTTTGAAGACGCCTATGTCACCATGGAAATGCCGGTGCCGCCGGTTCCAGAGATGCAGGCTTTGCTCGCTCAAACCGTGGCTCTGAGTTCAGCGCCTCCTCCCAGAAAACATTGTGGAAAAGCAGGCCCTGAAACAGGCATCCCCCTCGTTAATCGCTTGAGATACAATATGTAGCGTTACCCCCTTGACAGCCACAATGGGCGGGCGTACTGTTGCAATCCCATAGGGCTTCTAATTACGACCTCGAAATCGGGTCGCAATCCATAAATTAGGCACGGAGCGAGCCAGAGGTGACCCGCGACGTTCCTCTAACAAAGTTTTCGCGCTGGCTGGCGGAAACCTGCTGTGCGGTGGCCGTTTCCTTTAGCTTCAAAGAAACGACAACAGTCGAAGTCATGTGTGACCCCGCCCGGGTCTCGCTCGGGCGGGGATTTTGACCGGTGGTTATTCCCGGCAATTTCTGAGAGTTTTTTGATGGAAAGCCTGACTCAGCTCGTCAATGAATCGCTCTCCGAGCATGGCTATCAACCCAGGCTCGATCACCGTCGCTTACAGTGGTCGAAGTGGTTCCGCTGTGATTCCAGTTTAAGCGTCGTGCTCGCACCCTGCCAGCCTGGAATCTTCGCGTTAGGCGAAGAGGTGATTTCCCCTGGGGAAGCCGGCAGCAAACGCATGCTCGCGCTCTTTCATATGGCGGAAGCGGCGGATATCGGCTTGGCCCTGGGAAACTTGTTCATTCCCAAGGGCGCGATGCGCGAGCGCCTTGAAAAAGGCGATTGTTTCGCGCGCTACGCCGTCATCGAAAATGCAACCGAGCGTAGCCAGGCTGTGGCGGCTCTCCACCAGTGGATGCAGTCTTCAGTCGAGCTGCCCCAGGTGGCATAAGTTTAGATTTCTACATAGCTGTCGTCCCGAGCGAAGCCGAGGGACCTTGCGTTTAGTGACGATTTCGGCCTTTGCAGCCGCGAAGCGGCGAGAGAACGCAGCCCAGGGCGCAAGCCGTGGGTAATAAACAGACTGAATAAAGCCCCGTAGGGGCGAAAGGTCGAACGTCTGACCGCCGGAAACGTGTCAGGCCAACGACTAGCGACTAACGACCGGTTTTAGAATCAAATCAAGGGAGAACTACGATGTCCCAGGTCACCACCACCGGAGCCCCCTCCGCCGCTGTAACTACCCCTAAACCAGCCGAAAAGAAGAAGGCCCCTGGCCTCACCTTCCGCCGCCTCTTCACCAAGCCCGGCGTCTCTCCCTACGACGAAATCGAATGGGAGCTGCGCACCGCGTCCATCACCGACGCCAAGGGCGGAATCATCTTCGAACAGAAAGACGTCGAGGTCCCCAAAGACTGGTCGGTGACCGCCACCAACATTGTGGCCTCGAAATATCTGCATGGCACGCTCGGCACCTCCGAGCGCGAAACCGGCGTTCGCCAGCTCGTCTCCCGCGTGGCGGAAACCATTCGCGACTGGGGCATGGCGCAGGGATACTTCCGCACGCCCGAAGACGGCGCAACGTTCCACGACGAACTCACGCACATCCTCGTTCGTCAATACGCGGCCTTCAACTCGCCCGTCTGGTTCAACGTCGGTTGCGACCGCATTGAGCCCAACTCCGACGGTCGCAACTGGCACTGGAACCCGAAGACCCAGACCGTCGAATTCGGCGTCACTGGATACAGCAAGCCCCAATGCTCGGCCTGCTTCATCAACTCGGTGCAAGATTCGCTCGACTCCATCCTCACGCTGGCCAAGACCGAGGGAATGCTCTTCAAGTGGGGATCGGGCACCGGCACCAACTTGTCGACGTTGCGCTCTTCCAACGAGACCCTCAGCGGCGGAGGCACCGCCAGCGGCCCGCTCAGCTTCATGAAAGGCTTTGACGCCTTCGCCGGCGTAATCAAGTCGGGCGGAAAAACCCGCCGCGCCGCCAAGATGGTCATCCTCAACGTCGAGCACCCTGACATCGTCGACTTCATCGAGTGCAAGCAGAAGGAAGAAGCCAAGGCCCACGCCCTGATCGAGGCCGGCTACGACGGGTCGTCGCCCGACTCCGACGCCTACAGCTCGATCTTCTTCCAGAACGCGAACAACTCGGTGCGCGTGACCGACGACTTCATGTACTCGGTGGTCCGCGACAACGGCTTCCAGACCCGCGCCGTGAAAGACGGCAGCCCGGTGCAGACCTTCAAGGCCAAAGACCTGCTCTTTAAGATCTCCGAAGCCACATGGCACTGCGGTGACCCCGGCATGCAGTACGACACCACCGTCAACCGCTGGCACACCTCGAAGAACACCGCGCGCATCAATGCCTCGAATCCTTGCAGCGAATACATGTTCCTCGACGACTCCGCCTGCAACCTGGCCAGCCTGAACCTGCTGAAGTTCGCCCCTAACGGGACTTTCGACGTGGAAGCCTATCGCCACGCCGTCGATGTTCTGATCACGGCGCAGGAAATCATCGTCGACAACGCCGGCTACCCGACCGAAACCATCATGCGCAACTCGCATGACTACCGCCCGCTCGGCCTCGGCTACGCCAACCTGGGCGCGCTGCTTATGGCCACTGGCCTTCCCTACGACTCCGATGCCGGACGCGACTACGCCGCCTGCGTCACCGCCATCATGTGCGGCCAGGCGTATCTGCAGTCCTCAAAGATCGCCGAACTCTGCGAGCCGCTGGCCCCGGCGACTGAGCCCACGAAGAAGGGCCTCTCGGAAACCAATCTCGGTTATGTGGGGACGGGCGCCTCGCCCGTCCAGGCCGAGCGAAGCTCGGCGGTAATGCCCGGCGCCGCTTGCCCCGGCTGGTACATCAACCGCGAACCGTTCCTAGACGTAATCCGCATGCACCGGGCTTCTGTAAATAACATCAATAAGGTTAACGTGCCCGCGAGCCTCTACGAAGCCAGCAAAGTCTGCTGGGATGAAGCCCTAGCCCACGGCGAAAAGCACGGCTACCGCAACTCCCAGGTCACAGTCCTGGCCCCGACAGGCACAATCGGATTCATGATGGATTGCGACACCACCGGCATCGAGCCCGACCTCGCGCTGATCAAGTACAAGAAGCTGGTGGGCGGCGGGATGATTAAGATCGTCAACAACACCGTGCCGGCCGCTCTGTTCAAGCTCGGCTACACCCACGACGAAGCCGACCAGATTGTCAGCTACATCGATGCCACCGGCACCATCGAAGGCGCGCCCAATGTTAAGGACGAACATCTTGCCGTGTTCGACTGCTCGTTCAAACCATCGAAAGGGACGCGCTCCATCCACTACATGGGCCACCTCAAAATGATGGCGGCGGCGCAGCCGTTTATCTCCGGGGCCATTTCCAAAACGGTGAACCTGCCGGAGAACGCCTCGGTCGAAGACATCATGGAGTCCTACCTTCAGGCGTGGAAGCTGGGCCTCAAAGCTGTCGCCATCTACCGCGACGGATGCAAGAAGTCGCAACCGCTCTCCGCCTCGGGCAGCAAGACGGCTTCGGACTCCGCGGGCGAGGGCGCCCGCGCCACACTGATTCTCGAGCAGGACCTCGAAGCGCCGCCGCGCGCCGTGCGTCACCGCCTGCCCGACGAGCGCATGTCGATCACCCACAAGTTCAACGTCGGCGGACACGAGGGCTACATCATCGTGGGCCTCTATCCCAACGGCCAGCCGGGAGAGCTCTTCGTCACCATGGCGAAGGAAGGCTCGACCGTCTCCGGCCTGATGGACAGCTTCGCGCTGGCCACCTCAATCGCGCTGCAACACGGCGTGCCGCTAACGCTGCTCTGCGAAAAGTTCGCCCACACCCGCTTCGAGCCCAGCGGCTGGAGCAAGACGCCCGAGATCGGCTTCGCCAAGTCGATCATGGACTACATCTTCCGCTGGCTCCAACTGCGCTTCCTCACAGGACAACAACAGAGCCTGTTCGACAACCTAAGGCCGAAGTCGCTGTCCGCAGCGCCGGAAGGCCTGGGAGAGGATGTAGGGCGGGCGCCCTCGCCCGCCGAGGCGATGCAGGTCCCCGGTGGTTCCGTGCATGCTGCCGACGCCCTGGCCAGCATGATCGACCTCGGCGACGCCCCCAGCTGCCACGTCTGCGGCAGCATCATGGTGCGAAACGGAAGCTGTTACAAGTGCATGAGCTGCGGCAGCACGAGCGGCTGCAGCTAGATTTCAGTTGTCATTCCGTACCGCGCTGTTTGCGGTGAGGAATCTGTTGTGGGATTTTCGGTGATGCCAGATAGCTGGCATCGGAATCCAGGGCCCTACAACCAAAATTGAAAGACGTTCTGTGAGGGGGACACGGTGCGCCGTGTTCCCCTTTTTTATGAAAAACGAACAAGAAGTTAGCTTAGCCCGGCGAACAGCTGCGGAGTTACTTCCGAAATCAGCGACAGATATGTTGCTGGACCAGATTCGTCCTGCGTGGAAGGATAAGAACCTCCTCGACCGTGTTAGGCGTTTGCTTCCTGCCGATCCTAGTAGCGCTTGCCAGCGCATTCTAAATGCTGCCATTCATGATCTCAGAGACAAAATAGTTACTGCGGGTCTAGATTTGGCAAAAGAGGCTGCGGATCTTTACAACTTGCCATCCATCACCAAGGTCGAAGATGTCCTCGACAGCTATTCGCCCGCCAACATTCTAGAGTTGGCTTATCGAATCGGCCTCATGGATCGCCCCGAGTGGAAACGATTGCGCAGGGCTTACGACATACGCCGCGACCTTGAACATGAAGATGATGAATACGAAGCTCAGGTCGAGGATTTCATTTACATCTTCAAAACAAGCATCGAGATCGTGTTGTCACGTGAACCCCGAGAAATACTACGCGTTTCCGACGTTAAGGAACTGGTGGAATCGCCCGCTAACGTAAAGCCGAGCGAAGCTTTTATTGAGGACTTTGGGCAAGCACCGGATTCAAGGCAAATCACAATTCTGAAGTACTTAGTGCAGACGAGCCTGGATGCGAGCGCAGCAGACGTTGTCAGGCAAAACGCTGTTGACGCTCTTCGGGGCTTCCAGCCAATAACCAGAAATACTGTGAAAATACAGCTTTCCGAGGTAATCCAGGAACGCGTCAAAAGGCGCCCATTCGGGATAGCAGAAATCAAAGTAGCCTCTGCATCGGGGACGTTACCGTATCTAAAGCAACGGCAGCTTGCAGGCTTTTTCGAAGAATTCCACAAGAAAATGGTGTCGATAGGCTTTGAGTGGACAAATTACCCCAACCACGAAGCCCTCCTAAGCGAACTTGAGGACTTTGGCGGACTCAGCTTTTGTCCTGCGGCCGCTAGAGGCCCCGTTGTTTTATGGATGGTGCTCTGCTATTTAGGAGAACCCGGCGGATACGGCACGTATGGTCGAAATCGCAAGGTGTTCTATAGCAATGTCGCGGCTCCGCGTATCGAAGAGATGGTTCGAGCTGCGGGTAAATCAATTCAAGAAGATTTGGAACAGGCGAAGAAAGATTCGCGAGTCGTAGCAAAGATGAAAGACATTCACGTTGCGCGCCGATTTGATCAATTACTAGATCTTATCGGCAGCTGAGATGATTCGGAGGTTGAATGGCAGGACGCAACTATTGGCTTGATCTCTTCACCCCAGTGACGTGGCAAGAATTTCTTGAGGCGGGAGGGGAAATTTCGGGTTTCCGTGAATCTAGGTGGAACACTCTTCAAAAAGTGAAGCCAGGCGACTATTTTCTTTGTTATGTCACAGGTATTTCTAGATGGATCGGCCTCTTGGAAATTACCTCGGAACCATTTCGCGATACGGCTATTATTTGGAAAGATGAGAGTTTCCCCTGCCGCGTCAAAGTAAAAGTCGTCGCAAAGTTGACTCCCGAAACTGGCGTCCCTGTAAAGGAAATGAAGGATCAGCTCTCTGTTTTCCAAACTGTCGGTGGAGCCTTGGCCTGGACGGGGCACTTTCGCGGCTCTCCGACAAAATGGAAGGCTTCTGACGGCGAGGCAGTGACGAAAGCGGTTCTTCAGGCTGCAGAGTTTCCAGTTCTACGGCCAATTGATCCAAGCAAGTTGAAATATCGCCCTAAGGCCCTCAAAACTAAAATTGGTCTTGTTGTTGTGCCAGAATCTGAAGGTGCGGAACAACAAGAACAGGAAGTCGTAAAGGAACCAGCAGCTCATACCGAGATTCAGTGGTTACTACTTAAGCTTGGTGCTGACATGGGTTTCAGTGTCTGGGTAGCACGTAACGACCGAAGCCGCTCGTTCAAGGAGCATCGATTCTCAGAATTACCTGCGTTAAAGTCCAGCCTCCCTTTGCAGTTCGATGATGCGACAAATAGGACCATCGAGCTAATCGACGTGCTCTGGTTGGATAAGAATGCAATTGTCGCTGCATTCGAAATTGAAAGCACAACGTCAATCTATTCGGGCCTTTTGAGAATGGCCGATTTGGTAGCAATGCAACCGAATCTCAATATCCCTCTTTTCCTAGTAGCTCCAGAGGAAAGACGCGAAAAGGTGTTTGCCGAAGTTAATCGACCGACCTTCTCACGACTCGATCCTCGCCTTGCGGAGATTTGCCGATATATTTCGTTCGATGCTCTACGGGAGAGATTGGAGCAGGTAAAGGATTTTGTGCGGTATCTGAAACCTGATTTCTTGGAAGAGCTGTCCGAAGCTTGCGAGTTGGAACAGGAGTGAGGCGTGGCTACGGATTCAAAAGTCGCTCGACCAGATCGCCGGCCGCGGTCTTGATGCAGTAACTGATGGTTTTCTTGTGAACGTCGAATCCGATATAGTGACGTTCGTTCATGGGGTTCTCCGAGTGCGTTTTCTGAGCCGGCGCTTTCCTCGCCGGTCTCGGCATCGTAACCGCTCAGAGAACCCTTCTTCATTTCACTTATGCATTCATACAGACGGGACGTTTCCCAGTTTTCCTATTCCCAACAAACGCAAACCGATTCTTCGCGCTCAGCGCATCCAGAGCGACCTGCATCTCGTGATCGATCTCGGTTTCTTCGACTCTGCTCTCCAGGATGACCGGGATGTCCGCAGGGATGAGATGTGACACCTTCTGAAAAGCGAGAACCGATTCGAGGCTTAGAGCGTCGTGGCGGCTTTGGGTGTTGACTTCGCTGACGTGAAGCTGGCGAAGGCGTCCGCCGACGCTTTGCAGAATGGCCAAGGCTTCGCTCATGGTGGGATCGACCTGGAGGGCGTGGCCGATGTCGAAACGTAGGGTGGCGTTGGGCAGGTCTGCACCGCATTTAGCGAAGAGATTCAGGATGTGAGTTTAAGACCTGTGGTAGTTGCGCCCGACGGGCGCGCAGGTTGGGGGGGAATTTATCGGCACGGCTGAAGCGGTGCCCTTCCCGGTTTGTTGAGAAGAGAGGTCTGCCGTCCCTGCGGGAATTGGTCGTGACGCTGATTCCCCCGCAGGCTTGCGCCTTGACCGTCTCCCAACAATCCCTATCGCCTGGAACCTGTCGCGATCTTAATTCCGGGGAACGCTTAGTAAGAACCCGAATATTTCTTAGGCCTGGGTCCAAAAAGCATCTTGACTCACCAAACGTATTGAAGTACAACGTCGCGATAGTCTAGTAAATGCTGGCGAGTAATTATGTCTGGATTTGACTTATTCCAACCTGTCGTGGACTCTCCCGATTTTAGTGTCGTCATCACGTTTTCTCAATCCATCAGCCAGTGGGTAATCTTAATTGTGGCTGGCACTACAGCACTAATACTTGGCAAATCCCATGTAAGTCCCTCTGGAAAGCCTTTTAGACTAATTTATCTGCTATTGTTGCCCGCTTGGGCACTGTTCGCTCTGTCAGTGTGGGAAGGGGTCAAGGTTCAACGACACTTTCTGGCGTTAAAAATCTTGGCGCCTGCAGACACCACTGGAATTAAGCGAGGAATTAACCACGATTTATGGTGGCAGTTAAGATTGATGGAATTCGGGCTGGGGGTGGTGGTGGCCTTCCTGGTATGTTATCTGTTTTGGTGGACGTTTAGCGCGGAGGCGGCATCTGACAGGAGTTAAGGACTCATGAGGATATTGTTAATCGCAACTATCATCGCGGCAGCAATAGCGCCATGTTACTCTAAGGATTGTTCAGCTTGTAAATGCACTAGTTATCCAGTTTCATCCGACTGTACATCATGTTGCCCGGCCGCAAAGGGCAAAGTGAATTTTGCGTCGCCTGGAGAAATAGGTGTCGATGTCGGAGGGGCATCTCAGAAGTTCATAGTTTCTGATGATACGGTGATCAATGGAGAGTTGAAGAAAGGTGAATTTGCGACGGTTATCTACAACAAGCAGACGCGAGTTGCCGGATCGATCGAGGTAACAAGTAAGAAAGAAAAGAAGGACAAAACTGATAAGAAAGATTAAGAGAGGTTCGGCTGATCACATAAGCTGTGCCGGCTCGGAAACCGATAACAGGAGTTGGCGTGATCTCAGTTACCCGGCACTTCCGTGCCGGGTTTTATTATGCCGCCCCTTCGGGGCTGAGGCCGGAGCCAGGAATCTCCACTCTGAATTCCGCAGAGTTTTCTTCTAGCGGAATGTTCGTCCGTGATGCAGTCGGAGTGTAGCGCGCTCCATGGCTGACTGGTAGGTGATTCCGTTCTGTTGCTCCTGCGCCAATGGATGTTCTGGTTCTTCGATATAAAACAAGGGCCGCGTGCCGACCGGCTGGAGCACGATTCTCAGTCTCAGGTTCATCGTTTCTGGATAATCACTAACCGAGTTTGCGAGCCTGCCTTTGAATGGACCGTGGGTTTTCTCGCGATCCGGCGATTCCCAGCAGTCCGCGATCTCGTCGAAATCTTTCTCCCAGACGGTAGCCCACAGTCCCCAGAGAAATGGCTCGGAGTGGCCGATGATAGGAATCTCAAGGCATCCACGGAGGAAGAAATGTTGACCGTCGAGGATGACCTGATCGCTGCCAATAACGGCACGAGTGTCGCGCTCGTCCTGAGACAAGTTGGCGCATGGATCGGGGAACTCTGCAGCGAAACTGAAAGCCAGACCTTCATGGGTTTGCCCGCAGGTGGCGCAGATGAAGGTCTCAGGCGGCATGCATTTGAAAGATTGTAATTGGGGAGGTCGGAACCGGTGATAGTTGCGCCTGATCGGCGCGCAGGTTGCGGGGATCTATCGGCACGGCTGAAGCCGGGCCCTTCGACTTCTGTTGGGAAAACAGGTCTGCCGTCCCTACGAGACTCGGTCGGGATGCTGACTTACCCGGGGCTGACGCCCCAGGCTGTATTCTGTTGCCCCTTCGGGGCTGAGGAGAGAGTCCGAGAAAATCCGCACTCTAAATTTCGCAAAGGCGGGAAACTTGGGGGTTGAGGACGAAGGTAAAACCGACCTCTCGGGGTGCGGGCCGCCTACCGCACCACGCGGTAGCGGAGGTAGACCACCTTCGACTTGAGGGTGCGGGACTCGATGAGTTCGAGGTTCACCCGGCGCTCGCGTTGTGGGAAGAAGGGACGGCCACCGCCCACCAGCACCGGCAAGAATCGGATGCGATACTCGTCGATGAGACCCAACGCAGCCGCCTCGGCGGCAATCGTCGCGCCGCCGATCGCGATGTCGCCCTCAACCGCTTCGGCCCGCAAATGCTCGATCTCGTCTTTTAGACCCGAGGATGCCAGACGGGCGTTCCCCCTTACCGCCGACAGAGTGGTGGAGAACACAACCTTAGGGAGCGCCCTCCAGATCGCGGCGAATTCGCGCGTCGAGTAGTCGAGCGACGGGTGTTGGTCGGCGGTCTCCCAGTACAGCATGGTTTCGTACAGCCGTCGTCCTAGCAAATGGACTCCGGCTTTGCGGACCTCGTCGGTGGCCAGGTTGAAGAGTTCTTCGTCGGGCGCCATCCAGTTGAAGGACCCGTCCGGCCCGACGACGTAGCCGTCGAGCGACACGGACATCGAGTAGGTCACGCTGCGCATCGGGAGTTCTCCTGGAGTACGGATTGGACTCATCGTGGAGTTGATCATTTCACAACCGCATATCGAATCCCGCCGGCAAAGCGGCCTCAAGATTGATGTGTTCGCCGGTGACCGGATGCTGGAATCTTAGAAACTGCGCATGCAGGAAATATCCTCCATCGCCGGGGAGGCCGGGGGCGTCTTCAAGAGGCTGGCCGGATAAGCCGTATAGGGGATCGCCTACCAGCGGATGGCCGATGGATGCCAGATGGATCCTGATCTGATGAGGGCGGCCTGAATTTGGGGTTACCTCAAATGTTGTGGTGCTTGGTGTGCTGATTGACGTGCGTGAGATCACCTTGGCCAATGACTTTGACGGCTTGCCACTCGAGTTGGCGGCCCACACCATGCCGAGGCGCGGGTGCGGTACAAGTCCGATGGGGGTGAGGATTTCGTAGGCGTCATGTTGGGCGACGTTTTGCGCCAGCGCGCGATAAATTTTTTGAACTCTGGATGTGTTCCAGTCCGCGCCCAGCTTAGAGGCGGCCTGCGCTGTTTTGGCGAAGAGCACGATGCCGCTAGTGCCCCGGCCTAGTCGGTGGACAGGGTTTGCGTTGGGGAATTGCTTTCGCACCAAGCGCAGCAGGGTGTTTTCCATGAAGCCTGCCCCGGGCAGGGTCGGCAGCCCGGCAGGCTTGTTGACGGCCAACAGATGCAGGTCCTCAAACAGGACTTCGAAGTGCTGCGGAGTGTCCGGCTCGATCCAGGGTGGACGGTTCCAGACAAGAGTTTGGCCTGAAGCGAGCGATTCACTTCCGGTGGCGGTGACGCCGTTGATGGTGACCTCGTGGTTGTTCAGTTTTTGTTGCCAGTCTTGTTGGGTTGAGTGTGGGTAAAGACTTGCCAAGTGTGAGAGTAGAATACGCCCGCGATGTTTGGGGCTGATGATCGCGGTGTAGGCGTGGCCCCGGTTGAGCATGGGTTGAGTGTAAGCGTCGAGGTAGGACGTGCCAACTTCTTAACAAATGTGAAGACTTTGCGAGTAGATTTGCAGACATGAATGTGCGGAAGCTTGCTCTCGCTCCGCTGCTGTGTTCATTATTGGTGTGCTCGCCCATAGTGTCCGGCCAAAATGGGCCCAGAGAGCACCATTTGGGAAGTGTCTGTGTTCTGCCCAACTCCCCAGAGCGACCGACGAGATTCTCCCCCGGCGGGGACTACAATCCGGAAACACTCACGATACGCATCGATAAGTTCAAGCCGATTGCGTGGCCACACAAGAACCCGGTGCTAATCGGTGACTTAGACTTGCAGGAGCGGCATTTGGTAGTCCTTACTTCGGATGGAAAGCCCATCCATTCTTTTCGGTTTACCTTTTCTGAAGACGACGATGCGAAATTGTGCATTTTCTTCGATGGCTATGGGGGAGCGCACCTTGGAAACAAAAAGAACGACGGCTGGTGCCGGGCGAAAGCTCGGAGTTGTTGGCGTTGAGTCGTGACATGTCGTAGGGATCTAGACGCCGCCGCGTTCTACCTACAACCCCACTTCTCGCAAAGAACGTGTCTAGTCCCACGACATCCTTTACAAAACGTCCCGGGACATCCTTTACAGTTTTTGAGGGAAAGATTCGTAGGGCAGCCAGCGTTCCACGATCGTGGAATGCTGGTTGCCGAGGTCGAGTTCCCGCACCAGGGTCCGGCAGTAGTAAACCAAGACTCGCTGCTCCATCCGGATTAGCTGGATGCGCTCTCCACTCAACGCCCGGCTAATTAGCCAGTGTTCTCCTTTCACTTTGATCTTGCCATCACTGTCGACCTTGAGCACCCACGACCGATCTGGGTATTGCCAAGCTGGTGGGTTGGGGTCATATTCCCGCGGACTGCGCCGCCAGCGCGTTATGGGGGATTGCATTCCCAGCGCTTCATGCGGACGCACATGATTGTGTTCCCAACGGAACTCGTCCAACCACTCCTGCAAATCGGCTCGTGGCGGACGACATTGCAAGGCCCGTTTCAACTCTCCATGAAAACGTTCGACCTTGCCCTGGGTCTGGGGATGGCGAATCCGCCCCCAGTGGAGCGCAATGCCTTGCTTCATCAGCCACAACGATAACTTGGTGAATCCTTGCGGCGATTGCCCGCCCCACCAAGGAATCCCGTGGTCCATCAGCATCCCTTCCGGCACTCCACACTCGCCAAATGCGCCTTGCAAGTGCTCTCGCACCAGTTCGCCGCTGTTGTTCGCCACTCTCTGCAGCACCACCACGTAGCGGCTGTGATCGTCGAGCACCGACAGCGGTCCCACCCGCTCCGCCGGACACAACGGACCTTTGAAATCCATCTGCCACAGTTCGTTGGGCGCAGCGCGCTCGAATCGCTGCGGCGCCATCGCAGGCGGGGAATCGCGAACCAACCCGTGGCGCAACAGAATGCGATGAATCGTACTCCGCCTCAGTTCTAGCCCGCTGTTGCGCAACAGCACTTGCAGCTTGCGCGCTCCCCAGTCCGGATAGCGTCCCCGCAGCTTTACCACCGCTTCTTCCATCGCCGCGCCAGTTCTCGCCGGACTCCTCGCCGGACGCCGGCTACGTTCCGCGATCCCTTTCAGGCCTTGCTCGCCATAGCGCTTCGCCCATAAGTATCCGGTCGGACGCGAGATCCCGAACTCCTGGCATAGGCTGCTGAATGTCTTCTCGCCGCGTTTGGCTGCGACTACAAAACTCACTCTCTGTTCTTGGACATCCATCGTCTTCCATGGCATCGACGGCTCTGCTCCCGCGCTCGCTGCGCTGGCGCGGCAGTGTAAAGGATGTCTAGAGACATTGTGTAAAGGATGTCATGAGGCTGAACACAAAGAACGCGAGAAATGGGGCACTTTCGTTGGTTAGAGAAGTCACTTGCAAGCAATCAACATACACATCAGAATATCAGCCACGAGACAAAACAAAACATGAAATGGACCGCACGAATAGCGCTAGCATTTCCGTTCGCAGTTGCTAGTGTGCTGAGCGTGCTTATCAGCATCGCTCGCCCGTTCCATTGGCGGAGCGAACATCTTGCAGGTTACTGCTTCCTGTTCGCAAGCCCTTGGGCGTGGTTGCTCGATAACGGATGGTTCGGATCTTCTTTCCACAGCAAATGGCTAGGGGTACTCGTGACTTACATGATCCTGCTGTGGATTCCAGCCCTGCTCTATTCCGGCTGTTTTTGGCTCCTATTCCGGATTGGTCGCGCCACTAGAGAGCGCATTTACAATTAACTTTCGCGAAATCCTCATTTCACTCATCACCCATGGGCTCCCACCGGATTCGCGCTGGTAGGGATTACGAGATGCGAAAAGGCTTCACCCGAACCCCAAAACCCCGACGAGCCTTCGACCCATACTAAGAACTACAACACTCCCAGCGGACTGCAGCGTCTTAAAGATGAGCGCCACTTTCTGCTCACCAAGAAACGCCCTGCGCTGACCGAGGTGGTGACGTGGGCTGCCAGGGGCTGACGCGCCCTTCCGCTCGTTGTGCTTTTGGCAAACAATGCAACCCGCGGGTGGGTACCACGTTACTTACCCCCGAAATTACGTCCGCAGTCTTCATCCTCAGATTTCTTATATGCCAATCCGAAATCTCATGTTTTTGCTTCTTGTATCATGACGGCATGACCCAAGAGGTGTGGCCGGCGCTGCCGTATGAGGCTTGGAAAGACACCTATGCGACTCTGCACATGTGGACGCAAGTCGTCGGAAAGGTGGCGCTCGCTCAGGGGCCGCCGCTAAATCATTCGTGGGGTATCGCAATGCAGGTAACCCCGCGTGGGCTCTCCACGCGCACGCTACCCCATGGCGAGCGCACCTTCAATATCCAATTCGATTTCATCGATCATCAGCTTGTGATTCGCTCGTCGGATGGCGAGACCAGAACACTGGCGCTCCAGCCTCAAACTGTCGCCAATTTCTACCGCGAGGTGATGGCGACGCTCGACGCCATGGGGCTCTCAGTGAAGATCTGGCCTATGCCGGTAGAACTTCCATCGCCCATCCGCTTCAACCTCGACACCGTTCACGGTTCCTACGATCCAGCGTACGTGAACCGCTGGTGGCGAATTCTCTCGCAGGTTGCGCGAGTGCTCACCTTGTCACAGTGCGGGTTCGTCGGAAAGAGTAGCCCTGTCCATTTTTTCTGGGGCAGCTTCGATTTGGCGGTGACGCGGTTTTCCGGACGCCGCGCGCCCGCACTCCAGGGTCCTGCATTTATGCGTGAAGCCTATTCTCACGAGGTCATCAGCCACGGGTTCTGGCCGGGAAGCGGCCAACTTTTGGAACCGGCATTTTACTCTTATGCGGTCCCTGAGCCCCCTGAACTCAAACAAGCCCGAGTGCGGCCGGAAGCGGCGTACTATCACCGCGAGCTGAACGAGTTCGTTCTTCCGTATGAGGCCGTCAGAAATACCATGTCTCCCGATCAGGCAATCCTGGAGTTTGTTGAGACTACGTACGACCGCGCCGCCGCTCTTGGAGGCTGGGACCGGGCAATGTTGGAATTGTGAGCTGTAGGAGAGGCAAGGCGACGCACAACGCGGTTTTCGTTGTTCGAGATTTTAAAAGCTTCCTCGACTTGTTTGATTCCGCCCAGACAAGCCAAAAACTGAGCTTGAATGGCCACCGGTCCGAACTCATGACAATCCGCTTATCAACAACTGAGGCCGACTCGCGGTAAACTTCCTCGAATGACAAACCCCAGTAAGCGTGATTCTGCGGCCAGAAAGGTCGTAGCTGTGGCTCGAGCCATCGTCACATACCAGATTGGTATTCCGGCAGGATGTGTGCGAATAAGTCGCACATTGTCCTGGCTTGCACCTTACGAAACCGACTTGCCCGAGATTTTTGACGAGTATTTACAACAAGTACGGGGTTTGCCACTGATAGGGGAACGCCTAGGTTGGGATCGCAGTGTGCTTCGGGAAAAAGACAAATTGATTGAGGCGACGAATCAACAATTTCGAGATGGGATTTTCGACACGTGCTGGGGCCTGATCGATCGATTTGCCCAAGATGGCCATTAGGCAGTCAAATTAATGAGAATGGAATTCAGGAAACGCACCCGAAATCAGACTAGGTAGTAGGACTAGAAGATGCGAAAAGGGTTTACAAGAAATCCAAAACCAGACGAGCCTGGGCCTCTAGTCAAGAACTACATAACGCCCAACGGCCTCCAGCGCCTCAAAGATGAGCGCCACTTTCTGCTCACTAAGGAACGTCCGGCGGTAACGGAGGTGGTGACGTGGGCTGCCGGTAACGGCGATCGCAGCGAGAACGCCGATTATCAGTACGGCAAGCGGCGGCTGCGGCAGATCGACGGGCGGATTCGCTTTCTCACTAAGCGAATCGAAGCTGCGGAAGTGGTGGATCCGGAGGCTCCGCGATCGGGGCAGGCGAAGGCCCGGGCATTTTTCGGGGCGACCGTGCGCTATGCCAATGCCGCAGGGGCGGAGCGCGTGGTTAGCATCGTGGGTGCCGACGAAGTCGATCTTGACCGCAACCACATCAGTTGGGTGTCACCTCTGGGGCGTGCGTTGATGAAGTCGGCAGCGGACGACGAAGTGGTTCTTCAGGCGCCGAGCGGTACAGAAAATCTGACCGTGCTGGAAGTGCGTTACGAGCGCATTGCTGTGGAACCGTTTCGCGAGCCGGCTGGATCGGAGGCGTCGGGGAAAGCACTCGCGCGCCGGGCTGATCCACAATAATTTCACGCGGATGCGCGCATAAAAAAGTGCCTCAAGACGACACTCTATCTTTCTCTAAGTGCGACCCGATTTCCTACGCAGGAATAGACTATAAGGCCTCTATGGCAAAAACTACTGTTCGCATCGCCATGTTGGGGTCCGGGTTCGTCGCCGGCTTTTACATGCAGGGTCTGGCCAACGTTCGAGGCCAGGAGGTCGTCGCCAACTATTCCAGGGACAAGAAGCGCGCCAGGAAGTTCGCCCAGGAGTGGTCAATTCTTGAATCGACCACAGACCTCGAAAAGCTCATCGCACGAGACGACATCGACCTCTACATCATCGCGGTGCCGAACGAAGAGCATCTGCCGGTTTCCTTGGCGCTCTCGCGCGCGAAGAGGAATCAGGTATGTACCAAGCCTTTGGCACGCAAGCCGCAGGAAGCCCATGCCATGCTCAAGGCCGCCAGACGTTCCGGAGCTCTTCATGGCTATGCTGAAACTGAGGTGTTTTCCCCTTGTGTGGTGAAAGCTCAACAGATCGTCGCAAAGGGAGGGGTCGGTAAAGTCCTCTGGGTGCGCTCTCGCGAGTCGCACGGGGGGCCACACAGCGCCCACTTCTGGGACGCAAAAAAAACTGGCGGTGGTGCCATGCACGACCTTGGCTGTCACTGCATCTCGGCAGCGCGTTTATTTTTCGGCAAGGAGAATCCTATCGTCGAAGTCATGGCTTGGGGAGGCCGCCTCGTTCACAAGAAAATTAATTGTGAAGACAATGCCCTCCTGGTTCTCAAGTTCGCGAGCGGCGGAATCGGGCATTGCGAACTCTCGTGGACGACAAAGGGTGGGCTTGACCTTCGCAACGAGATACACGGTTCCGAAGGCTCCCTCTTCACCGACGTCACGCGAGGTACTCCGATTTCCGCTTTCACAACGCGGTCCGCGGGCTACGTGGTAGAAAAAGCAGAAATCGACTTTGGCTGGACGCGCCCGTTGCCCGAGGAGGGCTTCGCCTACGGCTACCAGGCGGAGATGCGCCATTTCGTCGAATGCGTTCGTGAGGGAACGACCCCGCGAGAGACCTATGAAGACGGCTACATTGTGAACTGTGTCCTCGCGGCGGGCTATCGATCGATGCAGTCCGGCCGGTGGGTCCGGGTCAGCTACAGAGCGTAGAAAAGGTCCTGCTTGTGAGGACTAGCGACTACTCACTTCCCCTTCAAAAACGTCCCTTCTTTTAATTCGCTGAACGCCTGCTGCAACTGCGCCTGCGTATTCATCACAATCGGCCCATACCATGCCACCGGCTCTTCCAGCGGCTTTCCGGAGACCAGCAGGAAGCGGATGCCGTCATCGCCGGCTTGCACTTCGACTTCGTCGCCGCGATCGAACATCACCAGTGAGCGGTTGCTCACGTCGGCCGGAGGCGTGGTGTCGAGCCAGGCCACCGGCTCGGTAGGAACCGCCAGCGGGCCGGAGGCGTTGCAGAACTTGCCCGATCCGGCGAAGACGTAGGCGAAACCCTGGTGGCTGGTCTCGACCGGCAGGATTTTTCGGCGTCCCGGAGGGACGGTGACGTCGAGATAAGTGGGATCGGCGGCGATACCCTCAACCGGGCCGCGCTTGCCCCAGAAGTTTCCGCATACGATGCGGACCTGGGTGCCATCGTCGTCTTTGACCTCGGGAATTTCATTGGACTTCACCTCCTGGTAGCGCGGCGCAGTCATCTTCAGCGCCGACGGAAGATTGGCCCACAGCTGAAAGCCGTGCATGCGCCCCGCCGTGTCGCCCTTGGGCATCTCCTGGTGGATGATGCCGCTGCCGGCGGT
>JADMIO011260307.1_pt1 | contig 56196 bp, 45 predicted proteins | sample 8958161 | NCBI WGS metagenome assembly JADMIO01 (sample SAMN16585339, study PRJNA669376) | soil metagenome | isolation source: Crop rotation soil | place: USA: Cullars Rotation, Alabama | collected 2011
CGCGACAACTTGTCCACGTGGAATTCTAAGCTTAGGATCCCAATGTGCTGGAAAGCTGGAAAGCATTTGCCTATTATTTACTCGGATTCATTGACTACGAATCCGGCCGATACGAAGACGCCATAGACAACCTGGCGCGTTCCATAGATCTTGAGCCGCGACTGGTAGAAGCTCACCTGGCGCTGACGAACGTTTACATTCGGCTGCGAGAGTGGTCCGCCGCGTTGAAACACCTGGGTGATTACCTGGAAGGCAATCCCGATTCGGCCAACAAGGAGGAAATCCAGCGGATTCGCTACCGAATCGAAGAACAGCTCGAAAAGGAAACCCAACTATCGCCGATAACCATCGATCGGGCTTCAAAGGACTAACATGAGCTATCGAATTCTTGTTGCTGAAGATGAACTCGGACTACGTCAGCATCTCTGCGCTCTTCTCAATACGAGCGAATACACCGCGGACTCCGTGAGAGACGGCGACTCCGCGCTTGAGGCCGCCGCAACAGGACGATATGACCTCATCATTATCGAAACGCTGCTGTCCCCCGGGAGCGGCTGGGAAGTCCTACGGAAGCTTCGTAGCTTAGGAAACCGCACACCGATTCTCATGCTGACCTTTCTCGGGCAAATGGCCGATCGCTGCCGAGAACTCAACCACCCGATCGACCATTGCTTAGTGAAGCCGTTCAGGAACGAGGAGCTGCTGCATCAAGTTCGTCGATTCCTGGATCGATCGGCTTCGCCCTAGCACGACTGCAGTCGATGCAACTTGAAAGAACAGAGAGGATACGAAAATGCCAGTACAGCTTTTTACAACCAAACGTTCGGGCCACAGAATTCTGGAGGTCCGCGTAAGCGGAAAGCTCAACCGAATGGACTACGCCAAGTTCGTTCCTGAAGTGGAAAGCATGATTCGAGATGAAGGGAAAATCCGCCTTCTTGTCATCATGCAGGATTTTCATGGATGGGACGGGGGCGCGCTATGGGAAGACATCAAGTTCGACGCGCGGCACTTTTCCGACATTGAGCGACTGGCGATCGTCGGCGAAAAGAAATGGGAGCAGTGGATGGCCGCGTTTTGCCGCCCTTTCACGACGGCAGAAGTCGCCTACTTCGATCGCGCAGAAACAACAGAAGCGCTGGAGTGGTCAGCAGGGGACACAAAGAAAGAGCCCTCGAGAAAGGCAGGATGACGCCCTCTCCGGCCTTCCTCGAGTTGAGAAAGGCCGGATCGGAAAGTGTCAGAACGTCAGTCTCAACTGTCCTTGCATCGTTCGACCGCCGCTCTTTGTCGCAATTCGACCGAACGGGTTGGTCGAATCGATATTAAGGGACGGGTTCGCGGGCTGCGGGTGATTGAGAACGTTCAACGCATCGAATCGAACCTGGAGACTCTTCGCTTCCGAGATTCGGAATGTCTTTCCCAGATTCGCATCGAAACGGTAAGACCCAAGCCCCGTAACGGTATTGTTGCCCAGGTTCCCCTTCTTGCCCGGTTGCGGATGCTGGTAAATGATTTGAACGTTCCTGTTATCCCCGGCAACTCCGTACGTCGAAGCGGGCGCCGAATCCGGCGTTCCCGCAGGAACGACCATGGCAAGTGCGTTCAGGGTGCAACGCGGAGTCCCGGACGGGCCGCTGGCGCTGTAGAGATTCTGCTTTGTCGTCACGGCAGAACACAGAGGATCGTCGACAGTTACGAAGACATCGTTGTTATCAAAGTATCGGCCTTCGATGAAGTTGCCGGATTGGGTATTCCAGCGAACTCCCCTTACTTTGTCGAGGTCGACGTAATGTCGAACATCAGGCACGCCGTTTCCATAAAGCATGCTGCTCATCGTGATGCTCGTGGGAGCTCCCGAATTCAGGTTGTAGATCACACCCAGTTGCCACCGCTCGACCGCGCGAGCAAACCAACCGGAGCTGTTGCCGAACAACAGCTTGTTCGGGCCGAGCGGCAGTTCAAATGTGCCGTTGGTCCGCAAAGAGTGGGTCGGATTGCTGCCTATATCGGTATAGTCGGCCGCTCGGTTTGTGGGATCGGTCAGCGCGCCAAGTCCGAGATTCCGGCTCCAGTTGTAGGTTGCCGTTCCGCTCAATCCATGGATCGGACGAACCGAGACCTGGGCCTGCAGCGAATGATAGTTGTTGTATCCCCAGTTCGTGTAGTAGGTGAGCGTGCTGAATTGTGGATTGGTGACCACGAAGTTGTCCGGGAAATTGTTCAAACGCAATGCAGCTCCCACCGCGCCAACTCCATTCGGATTGGGATCCGGCAGCGAACAATTCACGGCGCACGCATGCGGGTTCCCCGCAGACCCCCAGTTGTAGTTGTAATTCGAGATTGTTCCCGCAAGAGTCACGTAGTCCGCGTTGGCCAAACTTGTCAATGAAGCGGTGGGCCCACTCGACGGGAGACCTCCGGCCCGAATCTGATCTGCCGCCCGTTGCGTGACGCCGTCGATCGGCCCCCAAGTCCCGGCCGCGCAACTTCCGTTCGTCCTGTTTGTAGCCGACGTGCAAAGGTTAACTCCGCGGAAGATTTGATCGAGCAAGCCGGAATTAACGTCATCGCCCCTCCTGACAGCGTCCAGCGCTCCGAGAAGACCATTGGATCGGAAGTTATTGATGTTCAGATTCTGGGTCGCATAGTTCTTACGAGAAAGCGTTCCGATATAGCGCAAATCGATACTGAAGCTCCGGCCCAGACTGCGCGTTACGGACAGAGTCAGATTCTGCACGTACGGGTTTTCATAGTGTGGATCGAACACCGTCAGGCTCTGGTTTCTTGGTCCGGTTATGGACTGCGTCTGAAGCGGCGCGACACTTGGAGGAACCGGCAGGACTGCGGTGAGGTTATCTGGATTAAGCGTATTGCCAGACGTCGAGAGGTCGAGGTAGATCCCACTCTGGGAATTCGCGTTGGCGACGAACGTCCGCCCAGGTGCTCCGCTCAACGCCGTCGAATAGGAGGAGAAGCGGCCGCCGCCCGGGTTCGGTGAACCTGTGGAGTACGTAATCTGGTACCCGCCGCGGATCGTCGTCTTTCCTTCGCCCCAGAACGAGGGAGACCATGCGAAGGCAAGCGCCGGTCCGAAGTTGTGATAGATGTTCGGATACGCCGTCTTGTTCGGATTCGGCGAGTCGGGGCCGACGAATTCAAAACTGGTGGGATCGCTGCGGAGTCCAGGATTCATCCAACCGGTAAAGTCCCGGCCGGAAACACCGAAAACAGAGGCACCCCCTCCGATCAGGCCGACTGTCGTGCCGTTCGAAAGGTACGGAACCCCGGTGTAGTCCCATCGCAACCCGGGGGTAAGCGTGAGGTTTCGCGTTACCTTCCATTCGTCCTTGAACCACGTACTGAACTCCCTCTGCACAACTTCCGTCGTGATGTATTCGTTGTTCCGGTAGTCCTTCCAGTCGCTGATCTTCGGGGGTGAAGAAACATTCGGATTATCCAGGTAGTACTGCATCGAAAGGCCAGAGAGAGAGCCCGACAGAAAATTCATCAGGTTCAGAGCATTGGTTCTCGATGTGGTAAGCAATCCCTTCAGATTGTTCGGGTCAGACGCCGGGCGGCTATTTGAACTGGAGAAGTCATTGGCTCCCGAGGTTCCCGGCGCTGTACTTCCGAAGGCGCCAATCGTGGCGGCGGCATACGTCGTCACGCCTACGAAATCGGTGGTTCCCGGAGATTCCGTCTTGCTGCTGTTGAGACGCACTTCCCCGTTAAATCGAAACGCGTGCGTTCCGTGCGTCCAACTGACGGTGTCGGAAAACGTCCAGGTGGGAGTCTTTCCTCTCGACGTCGGCGAGATATTGCAACTCGCTGAGACTCCTGCGGCAGGAGCATTTGTCGGCGGCCTGGCACCGTAATACGGGGGGCACGGCGCCGCGCCGGAAGAAACAAATCCAAAGAACGGCACGACGCGAATGCCATTCACGGGTGCCGGAAGGAGCTTGTTGAGAGCTTCCTGCTCTTCAGGCAATGCGAGCGGGGCAATGACATTCAGATCCTGCAGCCGATAACCGAAACGCCCTTCGTTGAGCAGCGTCGACGACAACGTCGACACGAGTCCAGCGGTCACGACGATCGGCCGCCGGAAATTCGAGTTGCTGAACCCGTTCGGAAACGCGTGAAAGACGTCATCCGAAACAACCCGCTCGTAGCTCCAGTTCACATTCGCCTTGTGCCTGTCACTAAAGTTGTGGTCGATCTTGACGTTAAACTGTTTCCGGATTCCCGTCGCCTCGCCCGAACCGAAGAGGTTGTCGATGCCCCTTGCTTTCCGAAGCCAGCGGAAACCTGCGGTATTCAGGCCGTCCCCGACTTCGTAGTTGTTCGGAAGTGGTGTCAGTGCCAATTGCCGCGCAATGTAGCCGGAGGGGTCCAATTGACGGCGGTACGAGTCCCACGCGCCGGAGTTGGTTCCCACGCTACCTGAAACGGTCACGCCATTCGGCACGAGACTGGTCTTGTTGATCGCAGCATCGGAGCAATCGTTCTTCGTGGGCATTGTGGCCATCGGCCCGTACAGGCTGCGGTACTGAATCTGGTTGTCATAGCCGGCCGTCGAACCCGTTGACGGTCCAGCCGGAAGAACGGGATTGCCGGATAGATCGACAGCGCGCCGCGTCGCATTCGCTCCTGAAAGCGTCTCCGTGCCGATCGCATTGGTGGAGTTCCACGTGTTGAAGTAGCGATAGATGCCGAGGCGAGCACACGGCGTGTAGACGATGAAATTGTCCAGCGACCGCGTGTGGTTCATGTTGAGATCGAACAGTCCAAAGAAGAAAGTCTTGTTGCGGAAAATAGGGCCTCCAAAGCTGATGGTGCCTTGATGCGTGTTCGTCCAGTTTGGCTCGAGAGCCAGGTTTGCGTTGCCCTGAGCCGCTGCCGCTCTCAATTGATCCGACGCCGTGGTCGGTATTGTCTGGTTCCGGTTGTTCGACCAGGAGTTCGGATCCAGTGCCGTGTTACGGAAGCTCCATACAGCGCTGCCGGTGAATTTATTGGTGCCCGAGCGCGTCGTGTATTGGATGGAGCCGTTGCCGCGTCCCATTTCCACGTCCACCGGCGCCAGGATGAGGCGCACTTCTCCGACAAGATCAGGGTTGATTGTCGTAATCGAATAGATTCCGTTAGGGCTGCGGTTGTCGTTCATGTCTATGCCGTCACGGACAATCATCACGTTGTCTGCACGCACACCGGCAAATGTGGTGTTCTCACGCCCGAACGCATTCGCAGCGCTCGGCGGATTGGTGGGAACCACGTTTTCTACGCCTGCCATCACGGTGATCAGGTCGAGAACGTTGTTGCCGACGATCGGAAGATCCCGCACCTTCTGGCGATCGAGCGCCTCTCCAACGCTTCCGCCCTGAGTGGCGAGAACATTGTCGGCGGATACGCTGACCTCAACCTGTGTGTTCACGGCAGACACAGCGAGCTGGAAGTTGTACCTCGACGCCACGTTTTGGCTGAGGTTCACGTCAGTAATGGTTTTGGTCTGGAAACCCGGCAGCGAGGCACTTATCGAATACCGCCCGGCCAGCAGGTCGCGAAAATTGTACACGCCGGCTTCGTTCGTGATCGTGGTCGAGGTCACGCTCGTATCCACGTTGGTCGCCTTGATTGTGACCCCGGGAATCACTGCTTTTGAACTGTCGGTTACAGTTCCACTGACTGTCGCGTAGAGGCCCTGACTGAACGCATGGATTGAGAAGCAGAGTATCAACAGAGAGACACTACCCAGTGTCGTGAACAGTTTCCTCATTTCATCCCCCAAAAGAAAATCGCAGCGCCCGGTGCGCTGCAGGTTGGCAAATCAGTAACGTCGGCGAACTTATATAAAGGTCGGAACGTCAGGGCATCAGAGCGAACGCCCATGTTCTGTGGGAGAAAAGTGCCATGCGGCGCAAAAAGCGCCGCAGGCTATCCGGCGAGACCGTGGTGAATCGCGTAGACAGCGAGTTCGAGTTTGTTTGCCAGCTCAAGCTTGCTGAGAATCGAAGTGATGTGATGGCGCACCGTCGCCTCGGAGATTTTCAGATCGGCGGCAATCCGGGCTCCGTTTCCTCCCTTCGCAACGATCCCGATCACTTCTCTTTCGCGTGGCGTGAGGGTTGCGATTTTTTCAGCTTCGAAGTCGACTTCCTTTTTGTTCTCGATTTCCCGGGCTCGCGATAGCTTGTCGATAGCGGCAACGGAAAGGGCGCTCCCCAGCCACGATGAACCCGACACTACGGCGTGCACCGCCTTCACGAGAACTTCGGGCGCCTGTTCCTTCAAAACAACTCCTCGTGCGCCTGCTTCGACGGCGAGAAGATGTTGATGGACGTCCTCATTTGCCGTCAGCACGAGGACCTTCGCAGGCGAGAAGTCGCGAATAAGCTGAGGAATAAAGTCGATTCCGTTTTCACTCCTCAGGCTCAAGTCGAGGAGAATGATGTCCAAACGATGCTCGCGAGCGAATGAGAGTGCACGGGTCGCGCTCGGCGCTTCACACACAACTTCTATGCCCTGATCCTGCTCAATGAGCATCCGGACTCCGGCTCGTACGATGCCGTGGTCTTCTATGATGCCCACGCAAATGTCTCTCGATCCCTCGGAAAACTCAGTACGGGTTTTGCTCATAAGGGAACCTCCACACGAACCAGTGTCTTGCCGGCTGGCCACAAAATCTCCGTACGCCCTCCAAGAGCCTCTGCTCTTTCGACGATAGATAGAGGACGAAACGGCTCTGGAATCTCATCGGCGTCATTCTCGACACTCAATTCAAGATTGCTGTCTGTGCAGCACAAACGCACCTCAGTTCTACGCGCGTGTGTATGCCGTTGAATGTTGCTCAAGGCTTCCGCTGTCATTTGAAACACTTCTGCGGAAAGCCCGTCTTTCATGGTGAGAGCGCACGAGCCGTTAATCACATCGACTCGAATTCCCGTAACGCCTTCGAATCTCGTTGAGAAGCGCCGAATCGCATCGACTAAAGTTGTCTCGCCGGCGGGTGGATTCTTCAGGCCGTTTACGTACTGTCGCAGCTCTTGCACTCCCTCGGCCGTCATTGCCACCAGCTCGTCGAGCACTCTTAACGATCGTTCGGTTTCGCCGCGCTTGTTCTGGGCCGCGGAGCGCGACAGTTGCTGCTGAAGAGCTTTGATGCCGATTTGCAATCCCAGATACGGCTGAATCACGCGATCGTGCACGTTGCGGGCTATCTTTCGCCGCTCTTCCTCCGCTGCATCGGTGGCTAAGCGGTCAATCAGGCGCAAGTTCTCGATCATCGGCAGAACCTGCTCGACGGACTGCAGCAAAAATAAGGCATCGTCAATCTGGAAACGTGCGGGACGGGCAGAACCCACAAGAATCCGCCCTCGAATGCGACCGTGATATCGGAGAGGCGCCGTAATAAACGATCGGACGCCGATCATCTCGGATGCGGCAGCAGGATCGACAGCCGGCATTGATTTTGTAACCTCGCCATCCGGATCGCAGGCCCGGTAGCGAGCCTCCTTCCACCTTAAAACTCCATACTGCCGATACACTCCAAGACTCGGGTCGCGACAGTCCATGAGAGGAATGACAAAGTCTTCCTGCAACTTCATGGGGTGGCATTCGCTCTCGGGATTGTTCGCATCGACGCGATAGAAATCCAAACCACCTCCGACGCAGCGGATCACCAGAAAGGCATAGTCCGATTCAAAGTGTTCCAGCACTCGCCGCAACATCCGATGGATCGTCCTGTCGACGCCGAGCCTGGGGTTTGTTATGAGCGACATTTCCTTCAGGAACGTCAGTCGACGGCGAAGCCGCGCCTCTGCTCCGCCCCAATAGGCCAGAATGTAGCCGAGCGCTGCCATATACACAGCCCGTCGCGCGAATCGAGGAACATCCAGCTGCAGTTGATCGAGAAGCAGAATGTTCAGCATGAGAAACAAGGACGTGCACACGACCGTGAGCACAAATCCCAGCCGCGTACCTCCGCGACTGGATCCGGCGATGATTGCGAATAAATAGAAGAAGAAAAAGACGGCGTTCGTCCCGGTACCCAGTGTGATCAATATCGAATACCAGACCACGTCTGCCCACGTCAGGAGCAGCATCGCGCGAAAAGGAAAGTTTCTCTTTCGCCGCGAGAAAACATAGATGATCGCGGAGTACACGACGTAGGCGATCAACGCAAAGTGAGTCAGATTCTCAAGACGGTTGGGCTCGTTCGGATCGATCAAAATGATCAGCAACGCCGATACTGAAAGCAAAAGCCTCAGCACCGCAAGCGTACGATCCGTTACTGCACCAAATGCCGGGGATTCCTTCGAGACATTTAAACGCACCTGGAGTCTGCTCATCCTGTGCCGCTCCGTTGGATATTGGAACCTCGATCCCATTCGACATGGGACTTCTGTGCCCGGAATTCAGGGAGTTTTGTTCGATGCGGAGCATCGAACGAACGACTAAAACCATTCAAACGATGACAGTCTTGCAGCTGCCATCGCCCCCCTGAAAATCGCGGGCGTTCTAATACGCAAGAATGCCCGCGTCCTTTTTCCGAGAATTTCTCGGCGCCATTCTATTTGCGGGGACTTTGCGGTTTGGGGCGACCGCTACCGTATCCATGGGATATCTGGTGCCCCGGCTATCCGTCCGAAGGTGCTAATCCGCTTGTCGCGGAGCCGATTACGGCTCGACCGAACACCTAAGCAAGGTACGCAGAAATACGGGATGTACGGTATTCCTCATCCGCCACGATCTTGTTGTCCGGGTGCCGATGGGCCGGACCGCCCATCCCGTAGGGGAGACTCCTCCGATTCGGACATGCAGCGCAGGTAGTAGCCTCCGCCAACTTCGACTGTTCGCTCAAAGGGGGAGCCAGGTCACCAATCATTCGTGTTTCCGCATTGCGTCACGTCTTCGCAGCCATTTTTCCGGCTGCGCTCTGCGACGGCTCTGACCAATATTCTTCCCGGGTTTCGCGCGGGCGCAGGGGTCCCCGGGTGGTTCACCGGCCCTGGAGCCCAAGCTTAGGATTGCTATTTGACCCAGGGCGGAAGAGAACCTTCTCGGTTCTTCTGATAAATGGCGTAGATGATCACGAGGAAGGCAACAAGGCGAACCACGTACACGTACGGCTGGAATTCGTGACTGGGCGTGACGGTCAGCAGCAGCAAGCGCTCCAGCCCGAGCAGCCAGAAAGCCGCCGCAAAGGAAACAAACAGCCGGTCCTGTGTCTGGCGCCAGAAGCGATAAAAGAAGACGCCTATCGCCCAGCACCCGAGCAGGATTGCACCGTGAATCGCTTGCGTCATATTTCCGTTCCGGTCCGGATCAGAGCGTAGAGCATCAGGACAACTCCGATAAGCGTCGGAAGCGCCCGCCAAAACGAGAGGTCATACGCTGGCCCCAGCACGACAAGGTCGACAAACAACAGAACATTGGAGATTGCAAAGGCCAGGAAGGCAAGGGCACTCCAAAACAATAGTGAGAGCCTCGCCCTCTTATATTGTCGGTAGAGAAGTACCGCGCACATGAAGCTCGTCGCCGCGCACAACAAATACACGATTTGTGGAATCAGGCTCATTGAGGTTTTCTGAATTTGAACGCGTCAGCGAACGCCTTCATCTCCGGTGTCGGTTTACCGTACAAGGCGCTCAGAATTCGAGTCGGCATTTCCTTGTAGGCCCGCGCCACTTGCTCCAACACCCGTTCCAGTTCAGGATTTGTCACGAACTGGTACTGGCCTTCACCCGTTTGCCGCACCTGCTCCTGTTCGCATAATTTCTCAAGGGATTGTCGGATTGAGCTCACGTTCGTCATTACTCGCTGATAGATCTCGCGAGCACTCCACGACCTCTCGTGCCCGGCACGCAACAGAAGCAAGATCTCCAACTGCTCTACTGACGAAATGTTTGCGGCGAGGAATTGCAGGACTTCATTAGGGAGACCAAAATCAGTCACCGGAACAAATCCATTCTCATAAACTCGTCCTTTCTGCTGAACGACCAAACCAGACTTTTTCTAGTTCGGCCGAGGTCGCCTCTACATTTCCCGCCAGGACGGTTGGCGAGAACCGCTGGGAAGACCAATTCCACCCAGCGCCTTTGTACGTCTTCGAGAACAGAAACGGAATACTCGATTCGGGGTATTCTCGAAAATCCATTGCTACTGAATCAGCTTCTTCCTAACGGCGTATAACACAATATCCGCGGTGCTGTGCAGGCTCAGCTTCTGCATAAGGTTACTGCGGTGCGTGTCCACGGTTAGCGGGCTCAAGCCAAGGACACTCGCGACTTCCTTATTGGACTTCCCTTCCGCGAGCAACTGCAGCACTTCTTTCTCGCGCTGGGTGAGGAGCTCGAACGAATCCTCAAGGCCGCGGCTGCGAAGCTGTCGCACGTAATCCTCAAGAAGAACTTCCGTGATGTCCGGACTGAAGAAAGTCCGCCCCTTTTGCACGGCATCAATTGCACGTACCAAATCGACCTCCGCGGTGTCTTTGAGCAGATAGCCTTTCACTCCGGCGGTCAGGGCTCTCAGCACATAATCTTCATCGCTATGCATGCTCAGAACGATCACGTTGGTTCGCGGGTTCTTCTTCACGATCGCTGACGTCGCGTCGATACCGTTCAGCAATGGCATTCCGATGTCCATGATTGCCAGGTCGGGTTCGAGCTCCTCGGCCATCCTCACGGCCTCGCGGCCGTCCACCGCTTCTCCGATGACTTCACAATCTCCTTTGTGATCGAGCAGGTATCTCAGTCCCTTGCGCACGACAGCATGATCGTCTGCGAGCAGTATCCGGATCTTGCTCATGACTCAGCCTGCAGGGGAAATTTCACAGTCAACAGAGTCCCTTGGTTCTGCCGAGAACTCACTTTCATTTCTCCTCCGACGTCTTGCACTCGTTCCTTCATCCCAACCAGGCCGAGACCAATGGTTTCTTTGGACGTGTCGAAGCCCGCGCCGTCATCTTGAATTTCCATTTGGACAGTACCCGCATGCGCATGCAGGACGATTCGAACGTTCTCAGCCTGCGCATGACGGGCGCAATTGGTGAGCGCCTCCTGCACGACCCTATAGATGCAAGTCGTGATGGCGTCTCCAAGCCCCTCCATTTTGACGTCGGTTTCGAGAGCCACGGGCACGCCAGTGCGTTTTGAGAACTCGCGAACCTGCCAGCGTAAGGCCGGCAGCAAACCCGAATCGTCCAGCATCGAGGGGCGCAGCCCCATCGCAATATCGCGAACAGTCTTGAGCGCCCCCTGGGTCAGGTCCTTCGCATCCTGAACGTGCTCATCGAATTCAGATCCGGCCGCGGACCGAAGGCGCTGAATATTTCCAAGTTCGATGCCGAGAGCCGTCAGCGTTTGCCCCACTTCGTCATGCAGCTCGCGGGATATGGATTTTCTTTCGGCCTCCTGGGCGCGGACCAGCTCAGCCGATAAACGGCGGCGCTCCTCTTCACTCTTCTCGATCCGGCTCTGATGCAGAAGCGCAACACGCTGGAGTATGGAGATTCGATGCCCACCGACAACGGCAATGATGACGCCCAGAATAACGCCGACCCACGTCATGCGGGAGAGATACGAACTCAATTCCTTCCGTGCCTCTTCGATGGCTTCGCTCTCGTGTTCGAATCGGTGGGCATCTATCTCTTCAATGCGGTGCGTGACTCCGACGATGGCCTCCCGCCTGGACGTCAAGCGGCGGCGTATTCCGACAATCCCTCCAGGAAAACTACGAGGATCCGCATTGAGAATCTCCTGTGCAGATTCGAAGTAGTTGCTCAACTCCATGCGCAAGGCCTCCACAGCCGGCGCTTCCTGGGGCTCCAACAAACCGCCAAGCGCATCGAGTTCTCCATCAATGGACGTTCGTAACCGCAAGAGCTGAGAGCGTCTCTCATCCGCACTACCAGCAACCGGGTCCAGCATGTAGTCGCGAACGGCAATACGCATGGCATCGAAATCCGCGCGCAGGGCTTCCAGATTCCTGCCGGTTTCATGAAACTTCGAGTTTGTCCGGACGATTTCTTCGTTGATGCGGTTCGCGCGCCGAACGGCAACGACACCGGTGAATCCGATAATCGAAACCAGCAACGCCGAAGCGACAATTAAAACTATGAGTACGGCGCTCTTCATCCACTGAGACACGTATCCTCGCACAAGCCGCATTCTTATCACGCTTCTACACGGTTTTTCCCGAACAACTACCCTGTTCACGGGATACCTGAGTCTTACGCCGGGCAATACGATTCGCAGCGAATTCGAGGAGACATGAGAGTCGCTAACCTTCAGGCAAGGCGATCCAGGTGACCATGGTGGATTTCATGAATTGGTCGGTGCTCTTCGTGTCTGCCATCCGATGGCGATTTCGACGACTCGGGAGAAGGAGGATCGGAAAGCAATGAACTACATCTCGAAAGCGTGGAGAGTGCCACTGCTGGCGGGACTCGCGTTTCTCAGTTGCTCTTGCCACAAGAATCTGCCCGTGGCTCCCATCGCGGCCGCGCTTCCGCCAGCTTCCGTCCCCGCGCCGGCACTTCCGCCGACAGTGACGCTTATAGCCAACCCAACAACGATCACAGCGGGAGAGCCGGTAACGTTGCAATGGCAAACGACGCGCGCAACATCGGTGTCGCTCGACAATTCGATCGGCGCAGTGGATCTGAACGGCACGAGACAGATTCGTCCACAAACCTCCGCCACGTACGTGGCTCTGGCAAAGGGACCGGGCGGAACGGCATCGTCCCCTGCGGTGAGAGTTACCGTCAACGTTGTTCCGCCACCAAGTCGGGGCGCGGCGCCTGCTGCTCCTCGGCCGCCCGCAACACCGAACGTTGCCGAATTGTTCCAAAACTTGATGAAAGACGTGCTGTTCGATTACGACAAATCCCAATTGCGCCCTGATGGAGCCCAACAGCTGGAAACCGGAGCACAATGGCTTCTCAAGAATCCGTCGATAAAGTTCACAATCGACGGCAACGCCGATGAACGAGGCGGACAGGAATACAACATCGCGCTGGGCGATGACAGAGCTTCCACGGTCAAGAAGTTCCTGGTCTCCCGGGGCGTTCCCGAGACGCGAATCGAGACTGTCAGCTACGGAGAAGAAAAACCCATCTGCCGTGATCAGTCGGAGACCTGCTGGCAACGGAACAGACGAGCTCATTTCACGATGAGGAATTAGGGATCGACAGGCCCGTTACCTACAGTCTTCTCTGGAGAAAATTACTCGATTAACGGGATACCCGACGGCACGCTCCAGGAGGACACTCTTGCGAACGACTCGAGGAGGCCTTTATGAGAATGACGATTGGCAAAATGTGGTGTCTCTGCTCCCTGTTCATCGTTGCAACAACCTGGGCGCAGGTTAGGGCAGGATCTCCCGAAAGCGCCCTGTTCGACCAGATCACCTCTGAAAAGAATCCGGATTCCAAACTCACGCTGATCGACTCGTTCGAACATCAGTTTCCGAACTCCAGGATTCTTTCGAGAGTCTACCTTGCAGCAACTGAGATTTACCGCGACAAGGGTGCGCGGGAAAAAACAATCGAGTACGGCGAGAAAGTTCTTCGTCTTGACGAATCGAATTTTACGGCGATGATGATCCTCGCGCGCAACTACGCGATCGATGCCAGCAACGTGGACCGTGCCGTGGATCTCGCTCAACACGCCGTGGACCGTCTGGCACAGTCCGCAAGCGATCCCCTTCCATTTGGCTATTCTGAGGAGCAATGGAAGACATACCTTCACTCCAATCAGCAGTCCGCCCAGCAGATTCTCGACTATGCAAAGGCAATGAAGTCGCGCCGAGATTCGGCAACCAAGCAACCGGCTGCCACGGAAACGCCCGCCAAAGCTACAACAGTGGCGAACACCGCGACGCGGTAGAAACGGTGTCCGCCGCTGAACGATCGCATACTGATCGAAGTCGCGGAGAAATGAGCGTACTTCACCCGACGATTCTCCGAATATATGGCTGCGCGTCGAAGCACGCAGCTACTGTATCCGTCGTCGAAATGTTCAAGAACTCCGTCCTCTGGCAAGGTGAAGTCGAAGTTTTCGAATTGGTCGAGCACGCCACGGCCGATCGATGTTTTGCATGGAAGTATCGAGACGAGCACGGCTGCATCGAATATGCAGCCGTGCTGCAGGTTCCCCCAATCCATTCCGCCAACGATGCCGTGCGAGCGAAGCTCGCTGCCAGGACACGAGGCAGGTTCTTCTGAAAGATGTTGGACAAGGCGGCCGTTCCCTACTCCATTATTCCGGAGAAAATGCACCAAACTCCGTATGGGTAGCGGCGGCTGCGAACAGTAATCTGGGTTCGACTGAAACACCTCCTTAGGTTGATCGAAAGAGCGGCCTGGTCAGACGGGCCGCTCGCATTTCTTGTTGTTGCGAGGTATCAAGCCATGCGCCACGCTCCAGCGATCAAGATCCTCGTCGTAGACGACCATCAGGAAATCCTCCAAATCGTTGCCCGGTTTCTTCGGCACGAGGGCTTTGACGTACTGGAAGCGCACACGCCAGAGATTGCCATTTCCGCATGTGCTTCGGATACCGATGTTCAGATCCTACTCTCGGATTACCACATGCCCGGATTGAACGGCCTGGAACTCGGACTCGCGCTACGGGCATTGAGGCCCGGCATTCGAATGGTATTCATGACTGGAGATCCCGCGACCGAAAGCAATCTCAGATCAGCCGGGTTCTATTGCGTACCTAAACCGCTCTTCTTCACCGACGTTCTTAACGTGCTAAACCAAGCGGTGAAAACGCCTCGGCAGGAAATTTAGATAGCGTCGCGGTCCGGTAGGAACATTCTCGCCCGAGTGCGAAACCTTGCCTGTGGCCACGAAAAAAGCGACAAACAACAACGGCGTCTATAGCCTTCCTTGCTGAAGGTTCTAGCGGCCTGTTTTCGCGGTTCGCCCGAAATCCTTCTTAACTGGGTAATAGATGGGTAGAACTTTGTTCAACATCCCAGCGTAAAACTCCTGAAGAAGTCGCCGAGAACCGTTTGGCGCGCGCTTCAAAAACTTCCCGCGCAAAATAAATCCGTCTAACTGGATTTAGATACGTCACGCCATAGAAAACGGCGGCGCGCGGCGTTCAGCCATCTCGCGCGCCGTTCAACGGCGTCGCGCGGAGAATAACGACAATCCGCTGGATAGAAATCCATCCCGCCGCAGAAAACGCCGCCGCGCGGAAAAAAGTGAGACCGAGTGACAAATCTGGCACAAGCCCGGGGAACCAGATTTCTTTTTGGATGACGAAAACAGGGCGGTTCCAAATCCAGATGACGGGGCTTAGGGGCGAGGGATTTCTGGGACGATTCGTCCCTGAAGTGAAGCACCTCACCGTGCCCACCGGGACTACTTAATGAAGCGACTAACGAACTCCTCAACGATGCGCTGGTTTTCCGGGGCACGGAACTTCGGATCCTCGTGTGCGGCTCCGGGAATCGTCTTCATCGAGACTTCGACTCCGGCGTCGATGAGAGCTTTAGCGAGAATCACGCTCTGCCCCCACGGAACAAGCATGTCGTTATCCCCATGCATGATCAGGAATGGCGGATCGGTCTTGTCGACGTAGGTCAATGGGTTCGCGGTCTTCGCCAGATCTTTTCGCTCCTGTACCGGCCCACCAAGAAGGCTCGACTCCGGAGAGTTCGGCGTATCGTGCGCCATCCCACCCGGCAGCGATTGCTGCTGCATAAGAGTCAGGTCCGTAGGCCCGAACCAATCCACGACAGCCTGAACCCGGCTTGAGACACCGGGGTTACCAAGGTTGCCTTCCATTTCTTTCACGCCGCCGCTCGTTCCGAGAAACGCGGCGAGATGTCCTCCGGAAGAATCGCCGCCGACAGCAAAGCGATCCGGATTGAAGTTGTACTTCGCCGCATTAGCACGCAGAAAACGGATCGCGGCTTTAACGTCGTAGGCCTGCTCGGGCCATTTGGCTTCCGAAGAAAAGCGATGCTGGATGCTGGCGACGGCAAAACCCTTGTTCACGAGGAACAGTGCGGGAGGGTTCGCCTGACTTCCTCCGAGCCACGCCCCACCGTGGATCCAGATCATCAGCGGCAGCGGTTTGTCGGAGGGTTGCTCCGGCAGGTAGATATCGAGAACCTGATTCCGGCTGCCATTCTCGACGTAGGGAATGTTTGTTTGTGCTTTGACGCCGGCAGGCAAGGCAGCCGGCCCGCGTCCGCCTGCGGGCAATCCAGCACCTCTTCCAGCTTGAGGAGCGGCTTGTTGTGCGGCCATGCGCATCGCCACGATTGGAAGACTCATCGCGATTCCCAAAACGATCGCGGTCGCTTTAGCGAAGTTCTTTGATTTCATTTCAATCCTCTTTTCAAAAGAAGTCATCGCTGGAGGCATTTGAAGTTGTTCGCGTCATCAGCACCTTCAGATCCTGTGTATCGAGCTACCTGCGGGATGGGCTGATCCGATTCGAGATTGAACGACATCATGTCCCAGTTTGCGTCCTGATGTCCGACGTAACCGATCCAGCGTGGCTTTGTGATGTCGCGACAACATCCGTCAGCGTCCATATTTGTTTTCAGCAAAATTCGAGATGTCGTTAGCGTCATTGTTACTGCTGTTACCCATTTAAAGAAGTGATCAAAGTAACGACACATACCGACAAACTGTTGAAAAGACGAAAGCGGGAGACGGGGATCGAACCCGCGACGTCCAGCTTGGGAAATTGTACGGCGATTGAAAACAAACAACATTGGCGTCTATAGCGTCCATTTCTGAAGCGTTTTAGAGGCCTGTTTTCGCGGTTCGCCCGAAATCCTTCCGTTAACTGGGTAATAAATGGGTAGAACTTTTTGGCAGGTTCCTTCACCCAACGAACGAGGAAAAACCGGAAGATATTAATCTTCACTCCAAGAGTTCCAAAGGGAGTCAATGGAATCAACTCTGCGTTCTACTCTCAATTCTTCATCTAAATCTCTGAACAGTTTGTCCACGTCAACTACGGGTTTGTCAGTCCCGATAAGTTTATCGATCAATCCTGCCAGTTCCGTAGAATTCACTGATGCGAACACCGCTTTATAAGCTCGACCAATCGTACGTCGGTTCAGTTCTCGCACTTCGTATCCGCGCATGCGACTTGGGAGAGCACCTGTTTTGGAGCTGCCGATAAGAAGCTGGTTCCTACTCAGAGGAAATGTGAATTCAGTGCGGCTGCTGAATTGATAGCTCGCTTCTGTAGTAATCGGCCCATCTGGATCGGTCAAAGAAACCGGCGTGTCGCTCGTCAGAAAATAATCAGGCCCATCAGTCCTTGCGATGAACCAGTTCAACTTTTCATAGAGCAAAGAAATGTATTCTCCTGTCTCAAGCATCTCTTCCAGGGTTCTCTTTTTCGATAACTGCGAAGCAACTCCGCCTGCCATGAGACGTTCATGCAGGGCTGACGCTTCTTGAGGGATATGAGCTCGGCTCGCTATGTAACTATCTGTTAATCGCAGGACCTCCGTTGTCATATCGAAGAAATACTTACCGCGTGTGGACATCAAGCCGAGAAATCTGGCGAAATTTTTCCTGTCTGATCCCCAAAGAGTGCCTTCCTTCAAGATCTGCTCTAGCAGGCGAGACCAAACATGCTCCTCTTTAGTGAGCCTTCTATCGAGGTGATTTCCGGATTCATGCTCATAAAACCCTTCTTCGCCGCCAACTCGTGACATCGAGCAACGCCGCGATCGCTTGCCCGCGCGATACACCCACAAAGTTCGCTGCGGAGGATTGAAGCTTTCGAGTTCCGGATCTAGGAACCCTTTCAGGTAAAACCGCGGAACATAGTGTTGATAGGTCGCCATAGCGGCTAAGCACTCAATACGGCCGATACCGACTGCTAATTACAATACCGGCGAATCATGACTATTCCCAGTCATTGAAAGAGTCGCAAAATGCGAGTTCAAGCGGATCCGGTGCTCCAGGCGCTGGTTGATAGTATCGGCAAAAATGCACAGCGTGGTTCTTACCGACGACATCCATATATGTAATCTGCCCAAACGTATAGAGCCGCACTTGTCCCTGCAGGAGAAGCTGCAAGTCGTTGGGAGTACCTAACCGAAAATAACTGCTGTTAGTAAATGTGCGATGTCCCTCAGGCTGGACGTCCATTTTGTTGTCGTATTGTGGTGACGGCTTAGTAGCGCTTAATTCCTCCGCAGGGCTAAATATTTGGTCTGTGGATTGAATTTTGTATCTCCAACCATCTTGTGGTTTCAGGAGTCATCAGCTTGTTCAAGAAAATGTGGTCGGAGTCCTGGGGCCCGCGCATGGAGCACATCTTTCGATATACGCTGGCCGCGCTTATTGAACTCAAGGGCGCGACACTCGCTGATGTCTCGCGGCTTCTTTTGGAACGAGAGTATCGAGCGTATGTGCTCAGCTTTGTCGAAGACGCAACAATCCGAGACTTTTGGACGGAAGAGTTCGAGCGCTACACCCCGAGCTTTCGAACGGAAGCGATCTCACCGATCCTAAACAAGACTGGAAGCTTTCTCGTTCACAAAACGATTCGCGATGTCGTCACGAAGCCGAAGAGCGACTTCGATCTCCGCCAGATCATGGATGGGGGCAAGATCTTCATAGCCAACTTGTCCAAGGGAAAGCTTGGAGAAGACGGCAGTGCGCTGCTGGGCTCCTTACTTTCTACGAAGTTTGAACTCGCTGCGCTCAGCAGGACATCTCTTCCATTAGGAGATCGCCGCGACTTCATCTTGTACGTCGACGAGTTTCCCTCTCTCGCCAGCGCCAGCTTTGTCGGAATGCTCAGCGAGTCGCGAAAGTATGGCCTCGCGCTTGTCCTCGCGATGCAGTTTATCGAGCAGTTGGAAGAAAGCGCGCGCGATGCCCTCTTTGAGAACGTTGGAACGCTCGTGTCCTTTAGAGTCGGACCGGAAAGCGCGCGATTCCTGAGTTCGCAATTCAGCCCCGTGTTTTCGCGGGAGGATCTGATGAATCTCGGCCGTTACAGCATCTATATCCGCCTGATGATTGACGGGATACCTTCACGGCCATTTAGCGCGAGAACACTAGGTACTACTTCAACTTCGCGCTGATTCGGCAACGGGAGTTCGTGCTAGTATAGGCACCGCAAAACACGCAAAAACTGCATATGGTGCCAAGACGTCCGAAGCGTTTCTCATTTTCTATATTGGCCGAGAGAACTGGCTGGGTTGCAGCCGCACTCCTTCTTGGGACAGTCGTTCAGTTACTCCCGCGTCCCATCGCACTCTCATCGCAAGCGCATCACGTATGAACCTTCTCATATTCCTCCTTTCGGCGTTCTTAATACAAAACGGGGCCACGCCATCTTCAGACAGTCAGGCCGTTATTGAAGGAGCCATCGTCGGCGTGAATGGGCCACTTGCGGGAGCTCAAGTGGAAGCAATGTGGACACCGCTTCCCCCGAGCTACCGCCCTGAAACGGTACCTAGGGCTGTCACTTCGGAGGACGGACGGTTTGTTATTCGAGTTACGCCTGGCGCGTACCGGCTCAGTGCCCGGGCGGCTGGGTATATTCCACAAACCTATGGAGCAATCCACACGGGGCCTGAGGGATTCAATGAAGGAACGGTCTTACAATTAGCCCCACAACAGTCGCTCAAAGGTCTGACAATTACGCTGACCAAAGAAACGATTCTGTCTGGCAGGGTAACGAATACCGATGGACAAGCTTTAATCCGCATAGAAGTCGCAGCATTGAAGAGAAAATTTTCTGCAACTGGCAGCTCACTAGAATTGCAGGCTACTGCCCAAACGAACGACCGGGGTGAATACCGGATCGCTGGGTTATCTCCTGGCAACTACATTGTCAGTGCGAGTGGCTTGAATCCGCTCAGGGTCGCCTATGAAACGTTCGCCGCGCAGAGATCCAACAGCGCTGCGCCGCTGATGCCTTCTTCAGGCGCGTATGGACCTGTGTACTATCCCACCGCCGACAAGTCAGCAGGTGCATCGGACGTTGAAGTCCGCCAGGGAGCTGAGACCCGCAACATCGACTTTGTGCTCCCGAAGCACACTGTGTACACCATTCGTGGCCGAGTGCTGGGAGTAGGGCAAGCCGGGATACCGGGTATGAGTATCAGGCCGGCATACGCTGAATACACCACGGGACTAGTGAGTGCGGGTAATGTCTACAAACCGGATGGAACCTTCGAGTTGGCTGGCGTTGGGCCGGGATATCACTGGGTTATTGCCAATGTACCAGTTACGCTCACGCCAGAACAACGGACTCTCCTCGCAACTCAGGGAGCAGACCTTTCGCAGGTACCGCTTCCTTCGAGGGGAGTCGCACTGGTGCACGTCGTCGATAGTGACGTATCGAACGTTGAGATAACCATGGTTACAGGGATCGAAGTCCAAGGTTCAATAATCGCTGAAGGCGCACCATTCAACTTCTCGGCACGATCGAAGGAGTTCAAGCTCGAACTCCGCCCTACAGACCCCGTCGGGAATGGTGTCCCCCGAGGCTTTTCGTCATTAGACTCTCAGGGCAGGTTTGTTGTCACTCGACTCTTGCCAACCGAATATCGCCTCACGATCTCCGAAGTGCCTGCCCCCTTTTACGTCAAAGAGGCCCGATACGGCTCAACTGAATTACTGAGAAATCCAGTCCTCTTACTCACGCCGTCATCTACTCCGCTAAACATCGTACTTGCTCGTGGTTCAGTAGTGAGCGGACTGCTTATCGATAACACGGCGCAGCAGACGAGCGGCCAAAAGATTATCTTGGTCCCAGAAGGATTGCCTCAAAGATACGATCTCTACAAAACAGCGGTAACAAATAGGACCGGAGCGTTTGCTATCGACGGTGTTGCCCCCGGAAACTACATGGCATTTTCCTGGGATAGGCTCGAAGAATTTCAATACTTCGATCCGTTATTCATTTCGCGCTTTCAAGACAAAGGTACTCCCGTCCGCGTGGATGAGAATGCCAAAGTCGAAGTGCGTGTAAATGTTATCCACCGCTAGAAGCCGATGAGGCTCGACCTGGCAAATTGAAGAATCTCTGCAGCCGCGAGTGATAGAGCAGTATGAGTAACGAAAATAACTCGGAGGACACTACCGTCTATGTTGCGGTTATCAACCATGAACAGCAGTATTCCATTTGGCCGGACGGAAAACCGATACCGCAAGGCTGGCATGATGTCGGCAAACGGGGAAAGAGGAGCGAAGTCCTCCAATGGATAGGTGAGGTGTGGACGGATATGCGCCCACTCAGCATACGACGATCCAGTTCGTAGCGGTGCGAGTTACCAGTTTCAACGGTGTTGTCGCTTTCATCTAGGCAAGGAGCGAGAAACTTATATTCGGTCGATTGTGCTTGATACACAAGGCGCCCACATAGCCGGCCACTGGCACGAAACTCAAGAAACACCATCCGCTAACAACCTCCGAGAACACCGGTTCGCGGGGGTAGCCAATAAGTCCTGTTCCAATTGCTTTCAAATAGGCCTCATTATGGGCCCACTTGTTATAGAGAACCCGACGCGCTAGGACACGACCAAGTCGATGTATACTCGCTCTCTCTGAAGTGCTTGCCAAGATCGTCTCTATCTCCCGCAAATCGCAATCGCCCGTCATTTCTTCGATATCGATTCCGTGCTGTATGCCTCGTGCAACACTGAAGACGCACAACTCAGCCGAGTGCGAGACACTGAAGATGAGCTCGGAGTATGCACGGAGACTTGGCTTGCCGTATTCCGAATAGGTGAACCGCAATTCTTCCGGCCGCTCATTGACATATTTTGCAAGCAAGAGCCGCAGGCCGGCACGCGCATTGACAAACCGGTTCTTGTGAATATCAAGCGAGAACCTTAGTGCGCGCTGCTGTTCATCAATTGACAGAAGTTGCCAATGTGTCTCTCTGAAGTCGGATGCCAACGGATATCGCCAAACTTGAATAGTGTCATGCGGTAAGGAGGCTTCTCCGAAGTTCATTTCGCGGTAGGCGCAGAGAAAACTTTCATTCGAAAACACATCATGACTGCACCCATTCACTCAAGTCCATTACCCGAGTCGAAAGGATTCCCCCTGCCTGTAACATTCGACTGGTGAATTTCTTTCTTAGCAAGTGAAGCGCGGAGCTCCAGCTGAGACATGTAAAAATACATATATTCAGCTATAGGAAGACCCAATTCCCCTCGGTATCAAGGTTCAATATATTCCACGTGGATTCTGACTGGGGACAATTGTTTTTGGAAGATTACGTTAACCATTCTCGGTGACGCGCTAATCCGATCGGACCTATTAAACAAGTAGGCGGTCAGACGCTGAAACCCTGTTCACGAATCGCTGGTGCGGTTCTCCGGCACCATGCGGTTGTGACTGAATAGGAATTTGTGGTTGGCTCCACAACTTCGCTTCTATCTTGATTACTCTTTGGCCAATGAAACGTTCAAAGCTGACCAGTGGCTTTTTCCGTCCGAGACTCTGGAGACTCCGCTCTCGAGAGACAATGTCATGACGCGGTACATCCATCCGAAACTGGCCGCTGCCGGTTATGGCTGGGTGAACTTTCACGTTATGCGCAGAACACACTCTTCGCTTATGCGCGGCCTGGGAGTCGATCCGAAGATCGTGGCAGACCAACAAGGGCACACGCTTGATGTGAATCTCAACGTGTATACGGAGTCGTCGATCGAAAGCCGCATCGCCGCAGTGGAGACACTCGGATCGGCTTTGGTGAACTGATTCCGAGTTATTGGGTAGAAGTTGGGTAGAACCGCGAATGCAATTTTCTAAGTTGTTGGAAAGACTGAAAGCGGGAGACGGGGATCGAACCCGCGACGTCCAGCTTGGGAAGCTGGCATTCTACCGCTGAATTACTCCCGCGGACTGCCGCCGACTATAGCACAATCGAAAATATCGAACGAAGGAGCACGATATGGCCGAAAAACAAACGGTGCAGGTGCTGGGGCTGTGGGGTGTTCGCTATCAAACAAAGGATGTAAAACGCGCGGTCGTGTTCTACACCGAGCAGCTTGGCTTCAAGCTCGACATGGAGAAGCCGCCGGCTTTCGCGCAAGTCTCGATCGATGGACTGAAGCTAATCCTTAGCGGGCCGGGCGCATCCGGATCGCGCGACATGCCGGATGGCACGAAGCAAGAACCCGGCGGCTGGAATCGAGTTCTGCTCCGCGTGAAGGATCTGCCTACAACGATCGAGGCACTCAAGAAAGCCGGCGCTCGACTGCGCAACGAAATGGAATCGGGCCCCGGTGGAAAGCAAATCCAGATTGAAGATCCCGACGGGAATCCGATCGAACTCTTCGAACCCGCTTAGGGAATCTCGGCCTCGACGAGCATCGCCAAAAGCGCGAGAGATTCCTGCCATCCCAAGTAACAAGCTTCTGTCGGAATAACGTCGGGAATTCCCTCCTGCACGATATCGACGGCGGTCCCCACAGAAACCTTCGTCAGGTTGATCGTGGTTTGCATGGTACCCGGAAGGTTCGGATCGTCGAATTTGTCCGTGTGACGAATGCGCTCGTTCGGAATCAACTCCAGGAATTCTCCTCCGAACGAGTGACTCTGACCGTTCGAGTGATTCGTGAACGACATTTTGTAGGAGCCGCCGATCGTGGGATCGATCGAATGCACCTTGCCGGTGAATCCATTCGGAGGAAGCCATTTGGCCATGGCATCCGCATCGAGAAACGCGCGATAGATTCTGTCCGGAGTCGATCGAAGAACGCGGTGAAGACGAACTGTGTTTGGCATGCCGCGAATGATACTACGCCACGAGTTTCTCGCCCGTACGCGAAGGCGCGTGCAGAACGCTTGCGATCAGCGGGAATGTCGTCGCTGCACCGACAGCGACCAGCGCCCAGCCCGCACCACGGCGTTCACGATCCCCGAACTTTCGACTGAGCAGGAATCCAATTCCAACGCCGAGCGCCACACGTGTCACGGCAATCAACCCGATCTGCGGAACCGATAGCGTTCTGTCCTTCATAGGAGCCTCCGCGATGTCGGCTGCACTCGCCCTTCCACGCCCCTGTCTGAAAATGAGACAGCGCGTTGGCAATTTCCGTGCACCGTTCATACAAACCCACATAAGGAGGTTTGAATGAAAGCGACCTTACTTTTAATTTCGATGTTCGTTCTCGTCTTCGCTCTGCCTTTATCCGCAGTGCAGAATGCGCCCGCGCCACCGACTCAATCCAATGAAAAGACGTTCGAAGGACAACTCGTCAAGACCGATGCGTCTGTCAAAACGATCACTGTGAAAGCCACCGCACCCGATCGGGAAGTGGTCTTCTACTATGACGATCAAACACAAGTCATCGGAACCACCGACGGAGTCCAGGGGCTGGCCGGGAAAGATGGGACCATGCTGAAGGTCACCTATCGCGAATCCAAGGGCACGAATCTAGCCACGAGGATCGAAATACAACCCACGAGGATCTAACCTCTTTCCCAGGAAGCCGGCAGCAGTCGGCGCTCCAAATGCATCTCCTCTGTCGGCGACGAGATCGCTTCAACGGAGGAACAACGCATTGTCTCTACGCAGACTGCTGCTTCTTCTGTGCCTTTTTGCATTCGCATCCCCGGCCATGGCCCAATGGCGCACCATCCATCGGCTCCAATTTGCTGACCGCAATGTCTTGAAAGTGCACAATCCCTGGCTGACCACGCAGTTTCAAGTCGTCTTTGAGGACGGCCACGAGTGTTATGGCTGGATCGGCGTGGGGGAAACCTTCGAGTGCCCGGCCTATGGCTCCGAGTGGGCGGCCATCAGCGACAACGTGGAGTCGTGGATCGAATACGGTGGAACGCCTTTCGAATCCACGCCCCTCGTGTTCAGCGCGAGTTCCCGATCGAACGCCTTCTCGCTGGTGAATCCGCTGGGGCGGCCGCTCCTGTTGAAGATTCAAAGCTGGCGAAAGACTCTCGCGGGATACAGCCCGGTTGCGGAGATGGAGATCTACATGATGCCGGGATCGAGCTTCGCGGGTTGGGCCTGCGATCTTTTCGGCACCGAGCCGGACTTGCTGACCTTCGAAGGCGACTTCTTCTTTTCGCTCATGACGTCGCAGTGCGGCGAACACGGATGCACGCAGACGTGAGCCTGACTTAGAGCGCGGCGGCTTTCGCAACAGCAGACGCCTGAGGCGCCGTTTCGATTCTCCAGCAGAGATCCATCAGCTGCCGGACTCGATCGCGCGGAAGAATGCTGTCCGCGAGCCCGTGAAACTTCGCCTCGAGATCTGCATCGCTCATCGGATGATCGACACTGCCCACCGCGTGCTCGATGAACTTCTCGACGCGTTGGCCGTCTTTCATCACGACCGTGATGCGAACCTGGTCTTCTTTAATAGAGTTGTCCACCGTTGCTGTCACGCGATCGCGAAGCGCAACGACATCCTTTAATTGAACCGCTCGATCGCTGAACTGCGCGTCGCCGCCGGCGCCTTCGACGATTGCGATCGCCGCAGCGTGATAGATGCTGAACTTCCCTTCCAGTCCGATCGCGGGCGTTTTCTTTCCCGTCAAGTCCAGCACCAGCGGATGAACGCGCAAATCGATGCGATCGATCGCAGCGGCCGTAAGCTTGCGCTCGTTGCGAAGCTGGATGCACCCATCGATCGTCGGGTGCATGACGATGCCGCAGGCGAAAGGCTTGTAGGTGTTCACCGCGATTTCATACGTGGTACCGAGCTTTGCCGTGATCTGGGAATAGTCGCGGGCCGTGCTCAGCACATTCCCCCAGCCGTACTTCGCCTCAAGGCTCTGCGTGGAGCTCGTGAAGTTGCGGGCCGCCATGAGCGCGGACGTCAGTCCGTTCTGTGCGGCCCGGCCGGGATGGAAACTCTTCGTCATCGTGCCGAACATTTCCTGAAGACCAACCGGCTGCGTCGACGCGAGTCCCAGCGCGTAGAGCATCTGCTGCTCATTGAGACCGAGAAGTTTCCCCGTCGCGGCCGCCGCCCCAAAGACGCCGGTCGTGCCGGTGATGTGCCAGCCGGTCGTGTAGTGATTCGGGTAAACCGCGTTACCGATGCGGCATTCCACTTCAACACCGACGATGAGCGCGTGAAGGAAATCTGCGCCGGAAATTGGGCGCGTTTCGGAGAGTGCGAGAATCGCGGAGGCGACAGGCCCCGCGGGATGAATGATCGTCCGGAGGTGCGTGTCGTCGTAGTCGAGCACGTGGGAACTGATGCCGTTCATCAGCGACGCGTGAAGGATGTCGAGGCGCTCCTTGCGGCCGAGGATCGTCGCCTGCGCGGGGCCGGAGAAGGGAGACAGCGCGGAGATCGCGATGTCGAGTGTCTCGTGGTGAGATCCACCGACGGCGCAGCCGATGTAGTTGAGGAACGTGCGGACGGCTTCGTGCCGGACGGTAGCAGGGACCTCCTCGCGGCGCGCCGAGACGATCCAGCGGGCAAGCGCGCGGGTGACGTCGGTCGGCGCGGGAGCTGGCGTTTGTGTTTGCGCGAATGTCGGACGAACGAGCGTGAGTGCGGTGGACGAGAGGAGGAATCCACGACGGTTAAGTGGTGTCATGGGTGGGTATTGTATTCTTTGTCGAGCTGACCCGACCACCCCGCCTAGTCTAGGCGGGGAGCCCGCACGCCCGAAATTCTCGAAACCCGAAACGAAAAACGAAGAACGTTTCGGTCTAGGAAGATGCTTCAGTTAGGGAACAGTTTCGGTCTAGGAGGCTCCCCGCCTAGACTAGGCGGGGTGGCGTGAGGCCCTTCAGGCCGAGCGCCGGGGTGGTCGGGTCAGCTCGACTAAACTCTCCCCTACCTCGGATACACAATAAAGTCCTTATGCACGTCCCTCACCGGCGTATCGCCCATCTTCAACAGCGCTTCGTACAGTTCCAGAATATTCGCCGGCGTCATCTCCAGCGTGTGCTCCTCCGGCTGATACGTCGTTCGCACCGCATAGTCCACCCCCGGCTTGTTCGACATCTCTATATGCGTACCGAGCACATGCGACACTTCATGCGTCCTCACAAAAATCGCCAGCTTCTCGATGCTCGCCTTGAATGCCGGCCAGTCGCGGACATACAACCGCCCGGGGTACACCGTGTCGCCGGTCAGAAGGAGTTTCGTATTCCGGTCGTAGACCGCAACCGATGCCGCTTCGTGTCCAGGAATCGGCATGATGTCGAGAATTCTCCCGCCGAGATCAAGCGTGGAATCCGTCGCGCCGAACTTCATCATCGTGGTATTCGGCTGCCCGGCGAACTGCGAATCGCCGCCCGTGTGATCGCCGTGCGTATGCGAATGCGTCACGAGAAGTTCCAGGCTCTTCTTCCCGTGCTTCTTCGACCACTCGTCGACAACTTTCATCACCGTTTCGCGAATCGGAAACGCAATCCCCGAATCTGCCCGCGGCGCAGCCCCGGTGTCCTGCATGAAAACTTTGTCTTCCCCGAAGAACAAGTACACAAACGGCCCTTCGTAGTTGATGCACTTGTCTTCGCGCAGGATGTACGTGTTCTCGTTGTAAGCATGTATCTGAAACGCGTTTTCGGCTTTCGCCACGCACGGATCGCTGCCGTGAATCCAATCCGCCGGTAAGGTTCCCCAGTTTTCCAGCGTGGCCAGTTGCTGGCGAATGGCGCCCGCGTCCGGCGCCGACGGATTCGCCTGCAAGTAGATGCGCAGGTTTTCCGCTGCCTCCTTGAACTCCTTCTTGTCTGTCAGCAGCACACCCAGAAGCAGATTGATCTTCGGGTTCAGGTGCTGTGGATCGCGCTTCGCGGCCTCACGCGCGTTGTCTTCCGCAGCCTTGAGATTCTTTTGACTGTAGTTCGCGACAGCGTTGTAGAAATAGGTCTCCGCGGTCGCGACAGGATGAAGATAGATCGTGCCGATGAACGGATTGTCGAGCACGCGTCGAAAACCAAGGTTGATCGTGTCCGACACGTATCCCGGAAGACTTGCGCGAATTTCGCAGCCGACAAGATCGCGATCCGCCACACCGGCCTGGAGACCTCCGGTTTGCTGCGATGTCGGGAAAGACTTGTCGACGTTCACACTCGCGTCGGGGACGATCGACGACAGCTGCGAGTTGCCTTGAATGCTGAAATCCCCTTGAGAATCGGTGTAGCCATCCTGCCGGGCAACGCCGCTGCAAACACGTTCGATCACGACGCGCCCGGCAGGGACCTTTCCGTCGGCAAGGCGCACCTTCCCGTGCAGATAAACGGGACGCGGTGCGCCTTGCATCGGCGAGACCGACGACTGAGCGGAGCTGAGCAGCAAAAAACCCGCCAGCAGCAGGCTCATACGAGCAGCTCATGAAGAACATTGCCGGCGACGTCGGTCAACCGGAAATCGCGGCCGCTGTAGCGATACGTCAGCTTCTTGTGATCGATGCCCAGGAGATGCAGGATCGTGGCGTGAATGTCGTGAACGTGAACGGGCTTCTCGATTGCCTTGAAGCCGAACTCATCGGTCGCGCCATAAATCGTCCCGCCTTTGACGGCGCCACCGGCGAGCCACATTGTGAAGCCAAACGGATTGTGATCGCGGCCGCGTTTGACACCGCCGTTTCCGCCACCGCCAACTTCGCGGACAGGCGTGCGACCGAATTCCGATCCGCAAACCACGAGCGTGTCGTCCCACAGGCCGCGCTGCTTGAGATCCTTCAACAGCGCCGAATAGGCCTGATCTGAATTCTTCGCGTTGGTCTTGTGCGCCATGATGTCGGCGTGGGCATCCCACGGATCGCCGCTCGCGTAGTAGACCTGCACGATACGGACGCCCTTCTCGGCAAGGCGCGCCGCCTGCAAACATCCCCGAGCCGTCGTGCCTTCGCCGTACATGTCGAGCGTGGCCTGCGATTCCTTCCGAACGTCGAACACTTCCGGCGCTTCGGTTTGCATGCGATAGGCGATCTCCATCGACTTCAACACGGCTTCGACGTTGGCGTTGGTGCCCACGCGCTCGCGCTCCATCGCTTCGATCTTGTTCAGGAGGTCGAGCTCACGGCGCTGCTCCGTGAGCTCGAACTTGGGATTGTTGACGAAGCTGATCAGCTTCTTCGGATCGAACGCATCTTCGACAACAATCTTCTTCTTTTTCTCTTTGCCGTCTTTGTCCTTCTCCATCTTGTCGTCCGGCATCGGCATATCCATCATGTCGTCGTCCATGCCGTCGGCGCCGGGCCGCGTCTGGATACGCGAGGAGATGAACGTGCCCTGATGAATCGCAGGGAGAAATCCGTTGCTCCACAGCGGCGAACCCACCGTGGTCGGAAGATTCGGGCACAGGAGAACAAATCCGGGGAGGCTCTTATTCTCCGTTCCGAGACCGTACGTAATCCACGCACCCATCGATGGACGTCCGGCCTGGTTCGCGCCGGTGTTCACCATGAGGCATGCGGGTTCGTGATTGGGAATGTCGGTGTACACCGAACGCACCCAGCAGATATCGTCGGCCATCTCGCCGAGATTCGGCCACAGTTCGCTGATATCCATTCCGCTTTGACCGTACTTCTTGAACTTGAACGGGGACTTCATCAACTCGCCGGTGCGCCGCTCCGTACGAACAGAGCCGCCCGGCAACGGCTGACCGTCGTACTTTTCAAGAGCGGGCTTGGGATCGAAGCAATCGATGGTGGAGCAACCACCGTTCATGAACAGGAAGATGACGCGTTTCACTTTGGCGGGATGATCGAGCGCCGCGGGGACAGCGCCTCCGACAGTAGTGGTTCCATCCGGTCCGACTAATCCCTGAGCCTGCGCCATGGATTGGCCGACAAGACTGGCGAAAGCCATCATTCCGAATCCGTTGCCGACGCGTCGAAGTGCTTCGCGCCGGCTGATCAGGTTTTGCAATTTGTGTTCGAACATAAATAAGGTCCTCGGTTATCTAAGTCTGAAACGCCCTCACCCTACCCTCTCCCGGAGGGAGAGGGCCTTAGTTGATGAATAAGAACTCACTGGAGCTGAACAGGATCTTCGCGTAGCGGCCCCAGACTGTGGGGTCGTACTTCACTTCCGGTGCGCCGCCGCCTTGACCGCGACGACCTCCCATTCCGCCCATCATTCCCATGCCCATGCCACCGCCACCGTTGCCTCCGCCTCCGCCAGCGCCGGCAGCTGCAACAGCTTCACCGGAATCGGCGGGCATCGGAGCTGAGCCGTCCTTTGGTGCGTCGGCCGCAGCTTTGTCTTCCGGCTTGTCCGCGCCTGGAACTGGCGGTACGTCTCCAGCCTTTGTCACCTGGGTCGGCGGCTGCGCCTGATTGTTTTGATTGTTCTGTCCACGACCACCGCGACCTCTGCCACCTGCTGCAGGAGCAGGAGGCTTCGCCTTGCGTTCGTCATATTCCGTCAACGGTTCGGTCTTGAGGTATTCGAGACCGAGACTGATTTCCTCTTCCGTCGCGTCGCGTCCGTAGACGTACTGGTACGCCTTCTTGATGCGCGCGCGATTGTCGACTTCCATCGCGACACGTTTCGCCAACTCTTCCGCTTCCACCTGCATGAAGTCGCTGTTCATGAGGAACAAGCGCTGCAGCGGAACGGTCGTGACGAAGCGTTTCTCCGCGCTGATGCTCGGGCTCGGGAAGTCGAACAACTGGAGGTACTCGTCGAGCTTGTAGCGGCTCACCTTGCCGTACACCGTGCGGCGCAGGTACGTCGGCGTGAGGTCCGCCGAAGGACCACCGACGGCATCGTCGAGATTGCCCGACGTCATGAGGATCCCGTCTCGCAACTGTTCCGCATCGAGACGTTTCTTCTCGGCGCGCCAGTAGAGACGATTACCGGAGTCCTTCGCTGAGGCTTCGTAGTTGTCGGCAGTGCTGAGTTGATAGACCGAGCTCAGCATGATCGCGCGATGCAGCGACTTCACCGACATTCCGTTCGACACGAAGTAGCTCGCCAGATACTCGAGAAGCTCCGGATTCGTCGGACGCTCACCCGTCACACCGAAGTTGCTCGGCGTGTCGACGAGACCTGTTCCAAAGTGACCTTTCCAGATGCGATTCACGAACACGCGGATCGCAAGCGGCTGCTTTACGATGTCTTCGGCAAGTTCGAGCCGTCCGCTGCCTTGCTTGAACGGAACCGGATCTCCGTCGGAAAGCAGGCTCAGGAAGTGACGCGGAATCATTGGCCCTTCCGGGTTGTTCGGATCGCCGCGGAATGCGACCTGAATGTCTTCAGGTTTCTCGGCATCCTTCACACCGTGAATGAAGGGGTATTTCGTTTCGAGCTTCTTGCGGATGCCATCGATGTCGGTCTGAATGCTCTTAATCCGGGCCTGAGCTTCGGTACCGACGCGGCTTTCCAGACCCCATCCGCGGAACAACAGCACGCCCGGATTTCCCTGACGTCCGTTCATGTTCCCCATGGCATTGGGATCTTCCTGGTCTCGGAGTTCGCGCTGGAAAATTTCCGTCCAGAAGTTGTTCTCTTCTTCCGGCAGACTCTTCAGCCGCAGCCAGGAGCCCGGATTGAAATCCTTGTACGAGGTGAAGTTGCTCGGCTTATCGGTGCGCTTCTTCGGCTTCGTGCCTTCAAGGTCTTTCGCTTTGATGACGTCGTTCTCGTCGTCGATGTCGTTCTTCGATAACATCGCGGCCACGAGCTCTTCCTGGAACTGATCGGCAAGGCGTTTCGCTTCCTGTGCGTTTCCGCCTTTCTTCATCATGGCCTGCCACGCGTCCTTGTTCTTGTACTTGGTGGTGGTTTTGGCCATGTACTTCACCCAGCGATCGAGCAATTCGTAGTCGAGCTTGCGCTGTTCCACAACCTGCGTCATCTCGCGCTTCTGCGCTCCGGCCTGCGAGACTTCGAAAACTCCCTGGAGGTAGTTCGAGGTCTGATACGCCAGCGAACGGGAAAGGCCATCAGAAAGAGCGTTTGTCTGCTCCTGGAGGATCTTCTGGGACTTGTCGAGATCCTCTTCGTACTTCGTGTACTCGTCGACGACTTTCTTCGGAGCACCCGGATACTCTTCGTAGATCGTGTTGTAGAAGATGCCGGCGAGCGAGTAATAGTCCGTTTGCGGAATCGGGTCGTATTTGTGATTGTGGCAGCGCGCGCACGCCACCGTCAGTCCGAGGAAACCGCGGGTGACAGCATCCACGCGATCGTGCCGCTCATCCGCGCGCGTGATTTCGAATGCGCCGTTGTCGTAATACCAGGGGCCGAGCCCGAGGAATCCCGTCGCAGGAAGAACCTTCGCGCGATCCTTCTCTTCGACAAGATCACCGGCGATCTGCGCTTTCACGAACTTGTCATACGGCAAGTCGTCATTGAACGATTGGATGACCCAGTCGCGATACGCGTAGGCATTCGGATAAGGACGATAGCCGCGCGGATTCGGATTCAGCGTGCGGTAGTCGTCTTCGGAGTAACGCGCAACATCCAGCCAGATACGTCCCCAACGCTCGCCGTAGTGCGGCGACGCGAGGAGCCGATCGACAACTTTTGCGAAGGCATTCGGCGACGTGTCTTTCTCGAACGCCTGGATTTCTTCGTAGCTCGCGGGTAGTCCCGTAAGGTCGAGCGTCGCGCGACGAATAAGGTCACGCTTCGAGGCAGCGGCGACCGGCTTGATCTCTTCCTTTTCGAGACGCGCGAGGATGAACTTATCGATGTCGGTCTTGCCCCATTTTGCATCTTTCACTGCGGGAGGCTTGGGGTTCGCGAGCGGAAGCAGCGACCAGAATTTTTTCTGTTCGGGATAGATGACGTACTTGCCGTCGGTCGCTGCCGCAATCGCCGTGTTCTTCGGCCAGACGGCGCCGGCTTCGATCCACGCGGAAAAGTCCGCGATCTCGGCGTCGGTAAGCTTGCTGCCAACCGGCATCTTCAATCCGGATTCGGGCGTCTGCTTGATCGCCTGGAGCAATAAGCTGCCGGCAGCATTGCCAGGAACAATGGCAGCTCCGCGTTTGCCGCCCTTCGCCATGGCGTCCATGCTGTCGAGACGAAGACCGCTCATCTGCGACGTGGTGTGGCAGCTGTAGCAGTTCTTCACGAGCACGGGACGAATCCTGGTTTCAAAAAAATCGGGAGAGTTTGCAGGAATAGTTTGTCCGGATGTGACAGCGGTTGTAGCCGCCAGCGCCAACATCACGACAAACATGATCTGTCGAAAGTTTCTGATCATGGTCAGGCTCCTGTATCCGTTTACTCTGCCAAGGTGGCGGCAATGCGTTTGGGATCGATGCGCCACACGTTGTTGTAATTCGTATTCGTCAGCCAGATGGAGTTGAGGCCAAACTGGATCTGGCCACCTCCGTCGCCAACGAACTGTTGAACGACTTTTTCCTTTTCCAATTGGGGATTGATTTTCGTGATCGGGAATCCCGGCGCTGTCACCCACACGAAGCCATCGCCGAAGGCGATGTTTCCATCAGCGTTCGTGAATCCCAGGTCGATAGTGGCCACAACCTTGTTCGTCTTCACATCGATCCGCGCAACTTTGCCTTCCGCCCTGGAGAGGACCCAGACGGCGTTCTCCGCAGCCGACGCTCCACCGAAAGCCATCGACACGGGCTCGGCTGTCACTTCAATCCGATTGGTCACAAGGTTCGTTTGCGGATTGATGCGCAGAATTCGCTTTTCACCCGGACATCCCACCCAGAGCGAGTTGTCGGCAAACATCAGGGACTTGCAGTTCGAGGCAACGCGGAATTCCGAAACGACGGTGTTCGTGTCGGGATCGATCCGCGTGATCGTGGTCTTATCGTCCGTCAGCATCCACACACTGTCCGCGCTGGATGCAACGGCGATAGGCGCTGTACCCGCTCCAGTCGCGATCGTGGTGACGATCTTGCCCGACGCCGTTTCGATACGGGCGAGCGATTGAGCCCCACAATTCACGACCCAGAGATTCTTGAATGCGCTCGCCACTCCACCGCACGGTTTCGCAACGGTGGCAAAGGGGTCGAGCGTCTTGTTGGATCGCCCTTCGATGCGTGCAATCTGGTCGCTTGAAGGAACGGGAACGAGAACCTCGTTTGTCGTAAAAAGAAACGAGCCTGGACGACCGGATAGTGCAATCTCCGCTTCCGGCTTCAGGCTCGTAATCGGAATCTGAACACCGGGAGTTTTCACTCCGGTCTTCGGAGGCCACGCCACCTTCTTCAACTCTGTGTACTTCACGGGAGCAGGAGCAGGTGCGGGCGCGGGTTTGCTGTCTGGCGCCGACTGGGCGGCCGCGACCGCGGCCCCCAGCAGGAACAGACCCGAGATGCGTAATAAGAGGTCTGTTGTGCGACGCATCAGAATTCGTACCTCATACCGAGCTGAATAACTCGGGGATCAGAAGTACCGCTGAGCTGCCCGAACGTTGTCGGCGTGTTAACCGTCGCGCTGACACCCGTCCAGTTCACGAGGTTGAACGCGTTGTACGCTTCCGCGCGCACCTGCAGGCTGTGACCTTCCTTCGGCATCCTGAAGCTCTTGCTGAGCGACATATCGAAGGCGGTACTGCTCGGTCCGCGAAGCAGATTGCGGGAACCCGTCTGTCCGGGGAACTGACCGTAGAACGAATTCACCGTCGTCAACGGATACAACGACGGATTCCCGTTCGCGTTGAAGCCGAAGCTCGGCTGCGGCAACGCCGCGCCGGGCTTCAGAATCGCGATGGAGCCGCTCAGGTAGTTCGTGGGGAACACGCCACCTGTCGAGACATTCATCGGCTGACCGGTTCGGAATTTGCTCAACAGCGAAAGCTGCCAGCCGCCGATCACCTGATCGACGATGCCGGAGGGATTCGTGAAGAACATCTTTCCCTTACCGAACGGCAACTCCACGATCGCATTCGCCGTGATGTTGTGACGGCTGTCGAAGTTCGAGTACGACCGGGAGTCCTTCGGATTGAAGGCATCCTGGATACCCGCGCTGTCGCCCGTTCCGCCTGACGCGATGTCGAGAGACTTCGAGAACGTGTAGTTGAAGTCGAAGCCGAAACCTTTCTGGACGCCGCGGCGAACAACGACAGTCATGCCGTGGTAGACCGGGTTGTCCGCGTTCGCCCAAGCCGGCATACCGGCATTCTGGCGAGCGAAGAACGTGTAGCAGCCCGTCACGCTCAAACACTTGCCGTTCGACTGCACGACGCGATCGAAATCGTGAAGCGCGTCGAGGTCGCTTCCGGCGTACGTGCCGTACACCGTGTAGAAGTAGTTGTCTGTCGCACTCGAGCCCGCGGTCTTGGTTCCCGCAGCCGTTCCGGCAGCTGCCGGGAACATGTTCTCGAAAAACGGAACCTCAGGCAGGAGGCTGGGATTCGCCTTGACTGCGGCAGGCGTGATGCCCGACTCGATTGCGCTTCGAAGAACTCCTGATGCCTGCGCCCAGGTCATTCCGGACTTCGCATCCTTGAAGCGTGTCAGCGGCTGGAAATAGTCCTGCGTCAGAAGCATCTTGTGCGACATGCGTCCGACGTAGCCGAGTTCGATCGTCATCTTCGCGGGAAGAGGCCGCGAATATGTCGCGTTGATGAGGTAGGTGTAAGGTGCGACGAGCTTGGGATTCACCAGCGAGAAGCTGCCGAAACCACCGGCAACATCCGGAGGCGTGAACGGGAATGTTCCGTTCGGAGCCGCGGGCAACACCGGCAACGACGTTCCCTGATAGCGGAACGAGTCCGTGAAGTCTGTGTTCAGCGGCTGTGTGGCGCGATACGTCAACCCCGGAGAACCGGAGTTGGCGAACGACACGGCCATGTTGCCGCCGTAGCGGTCGTAGGTCACGGCGAAGCCCGCACGAAACGCCGCACCCTTTCCGAACAACTTGCCGGCAAGGCCGTCGTAGTCCGGCGCGTAGGCGAGCGCGACGCGCGGTGCGAAGTTGTTCGTGTCGAGGTTGTAGTATGGCTTGCCGCCGTTAACCTTTCCGGCTTTCTCGAACGTCAGCGCGGAGTTCGGCATCTGGTTGCCGGCGATCCCGTTCTGACTCGCGAAGATTCGTTCCGCGAAGAAAACATCAGCACCGACTTTCGGGGAAACCTGCACACCGTTTCTTTCATACGGCGCCGGAAAGAGCGAGTAGCGCAACCCGCCGGTGAGAGTCAGGTCCCGTCGAATCTTCCATTGATCCTGAACGTAGAACTCCCATTCGTTGTTCGCGAATGAACGCGGCACCGCGGTGCCAAAGGGCACGACGCTGCCGTCAATGTTGTACTGATACGTTCCGCTGTAGGAATTCAGGATGCCGAACAACGTGCCGAATGCGTTGGCCACATTCGTTGTTTCGGTCAGCGACATGGATGTGCTCGCCGCACGATTGCGCATGAACGTTGTCACGGCGCCGGTGATATCCGCGCCAAGGCCCTTCAGCGTATTGCGGCTGTAGCTGTAGCTCGGATAATTGTTGTATGCGATGCGGTCGTTGGCGATGAACCGGAAGTTCTCGCCCCACTGCACGCTGTGCTTACCCTTCACCCATGTCGTGTCGTTGACAAAATTGTGTGTCGGGCTGATGCGAACGCTCGCGCGAGGGAACGCCGCCAGCAACGATGTGCTGAACGTCACCGACGAGCCTCCAACTCCGGAATCCTGCGTTCCCTGACGCGTCAGTCCGTAATTAAAGGTGTTGATGATCGTCGGCGACAGCACCGCCGTGTACGTTGCCGCAAGACCGCGGCTGTTCTCCAGGCTCTTCGAAACAGCGGTCTGCCCGGGGAACTGCGCAAGCGTTCCGTCTTCCGCGTTGTCCATCAAGGTGCCGCGCAGGGCAACGGTATGTTTCGCGGCCGTGTCGAGGTTGACGTTCACCTTGCCAACCCACGTCTGATAGTCGAGATGCTTGGGCGCGTTGAAACGCAGTGTCGCGAGATTCAAGCCGCGATCGCCGCCCGAGTTCAGATCGTTCGGCGACGGATACTGCTGGAGCATCTTCATGATGTAAGCGCTCGCGCCGGCATGAATCGGGTCGATCTGAAGGATCTCAGCGGGCGAGAACGACTGAATGCCGCCGTTGTTGGTGCGGACCTGAACGATTCCCTGCTTGAAGGAATCCGTCGGAACGGTGCGGCTCTGAGCGGACTCCGATCGATCCTTGCGTCCTTCATAGGTCATGAAGAAGAACGCGCGGTTCTTGATCACCGGGCCGCCGAACGAAACGCCGTACTGATTACGGATCAGCTTCTCGCGCGGCACGCCGGATCGATTCGAGAACCAGCTATTCGCCGCGAGGCTCGTGTTGCGGTTGTATTCGTACAGCGAGCCTGAGAACTTGTTCGATCCGCTCTTCGTCACAACCGAAACCTGACCGCCGGAAGACCGGCCCTGATCGGCACCCTGCCCGGCGATCGTCGTACGGAACTCCTGGACGGAATCCAACGGAATCGCGAGAACGGAGTTGAACGCGCCGCCTGCAGCCTGCGAGTCGTTCACATCGACGCCGTCGAGCGTGACGTTGTTTTGATTCGCCTTGGCGCCCGCTACGTTTCCGCCGTTGGTCACACCCGCCTGCAGTCCGAGCAAATCGACGATGTTGCGCGTCTGTAAAGGCAGCTGGCGGATCTGCGTTTCCGTGAACGGCGTTCCCACGGAAGCAGTCTGCGTATTGATCAGCGGAGTCTCGGCGGTGACACTCACTGTCTCCGAGAGCTGTCCGAGCTCAAGCGCGATGTTCAGCGATGCGGGAGTATCGACCTGCAGCTTGATCTCGCGCGTGTACACGCTGAAACCGGGAAGCTTCGCCTCGAGCTTGTAAGTGCCCGGAGACATCTGCAGAAAGTTGTACGTGCCATCCGGTCCGGACAATATTTGGCGCGAGGCGCCAGTATCCGCGTTCGTCATGCTCAAGACCGCGAATGGAATGACGGCATTCTGTGCATCCTTCACGGTGCCCTGCAAAGATGATGTTTGCGCAAACAGCGGGAGAATGCTGGCGCTGATAACCAAAATGAAAGCGACGATCCGACTCATTACCCAACCTCCTTAGCGGGGGGTTTGTGCCCTAGTTGCAAATTTCGATTTGTTTACCTGGACGGGAGGTAAATGAGAGTTCTTGCCCTGACGTGAAATGGGTGGCTCTAACTCGGAGCCGATGTGATGTGTGCGCAGTGTCGCGGCAACGCGATTTCCAGTCAACCGGCATTTTTGAAGGACGCGACCGTTTTATCCGCTCAGAAATGTAGGATCGCGAATCCCTCGCCGGTTCTGCGCTTCAGCTCATGCAAGAAGAATTCCAAGCGGCGCTGCGAGTTGCGGTGTTTGGTTGTCGCGTTGCAAAGGTGAATCGCAATTCCAGCCGCATAGCGAGTTCCCCCCTTGCTACGGTGGCCGCGAGACGGATGTGCACTCTCTCCCCCTGGGCTCACATCCGATCGCGGCCGAGATCCTTCCGACATAAACGTCACCGAGTTTCGCGAGTCCGCCTTTTCTGTCGAGGCATTTCAAATGTCGGTTGTGAATTGTCTGTGGTCGCACTGTCGAAATTGCTCGAAGGAATCGGAATAAAGCCATTGCGACATAGCGACAACAGACAATTCACAACCGACATTTGAACGCGGAACCCTTCGTGCAATACCGCTCGCGATGTTTAAGAAGGTGCTCATCGCAAATCGCGGCGTCATCGCGTGCCGCATCATCCGAACTCTTCGACGGCTAGGCGTCTCCCCCGTCGCCGTGTTCTCCGAAGCCGATCGACATTCCCTTCATGTCGATCAGGCCGACGCGGCGGTCCTTCTGGGTCCGCCGCCCGCGCCGCAGAGTTATCTCAACCAGCAGGCGATTCTGGAGGCCTGCAAGACGACCGGCGCGGAAGCCGTACACCCGGGCTACGGTTTTCTCAGCGAGAACGCCGACTTCGCCGAAGCGTGCGAACGCGCAGGCATTGTCTTTCTCGGTCCCACGCCCGCGCAGATGCGCGCCCTCGGCCTGAAGCACACGGCCCGAGAGATCGCGGTTCACGCAGGCGCGCCACTTCTTCCCGGCACGGGTTTGCTCGAAGACGCATCGCACGCATTGAGAGAAGCCGAACGCTGCGGCTATCCGGTGATGCTGAAGAGCACCGCGGGAGGCGGCGGCATCGGCATGCGCGTTTGCCGCAATGCAAAAGAACTGCTCGAGCACTACGACGCCGTGGCGCGCATGGGCATCACAAACTTTGGACAGGCCGGTGTTTACCTCGAGCGCTTCGTGGAGAGAGCGCGCCACATCGAGGTGCAAATCTTCGGCGACGGCAAAGGCAACATTCTCGTGCTCGGCGAGCGCGATTGTTCCGCACAGCGCCGAAATCAGAAAGTCATCGAGGAAACTCCCGCCGCTGGATTGAATCCGGCAGTTCGCGCAGACCTGTGGCGAACCGCTGAGAAGATTTGTCGCTCATTGAAGTATCGCTCGGCGGGCACTGTGGAGTTTCTCTACGATCCCGATCGTGAAGAGTTCTACTTCCTCGAAGTCAACACGCGGCTCCAGGTCGAGCACGGAGTCACGGAAGAAGTCACGGGCGTCGACATTGTCGAGTGGATGGTGAAGCTGGGGTCCGGAGATCTGCAACCGCTCGAAAAGCTTGCAGTCGAACCTCGCGGCGCGTCAATTCAGGTGCGCATCTACGCAGAAGACCCCGCGAACAGTTTCCGTCCGGGAGCCGGCGTTCTGACGAACGTTCGACTGCCCTTCGGCGCCCGCTGCGAAACGTGGGTTGAGAGCGGAACGGAAGTGACGCCGTTCTACGACCCGATGCTCGCGAAGATCATTGTTCGTGGAGATACCCGCAACGATGCCGTTCGACATTTAAAGAAAGCTCTCGCCACGACAAGCTTTGCCGGACTCGAAACCAATCTCGACTATCTTCGCCAGGTCATCTCGACCGAAGAATTCATGGCGGGCGGTTTCCCCACGAGCTTGCTCAGTCGCGTGCACTACGAGCCGCAAGCCTTCGAAGTGCTGGAGCCCGGCCTCCAGACAACCGTGCAGGATTATCCGGGCCGCGTGGGTTTCTGGCATGTCGGCGTTCCACCTTCCGGGCCGATGGATACGCTGGCATTCCGCCTCGCCAATCGATTGGTTGGAAATCCCGAGGCGGCGGCCGCATTGGAGTGCACGATGACCGGACCAACGCTGCGCTTTCGCGCCGCGGCAACGATCGCTCTCGCGGGCGCGAACATGTCGCCCACGCTGGATGGCGTCACAGTTCCCTACTGGCAAGCCGTCGAAGTACGTGCAGGCGCCGAACTGCGATTGAACGCCGCAGCAGGCCCGGGCTGCCGCACGTACATTGCGTTTCGCGGCGGCATCGATGTTCCGGAGTATCTCGGGAGTCGTTCGACTTTCATTCTCGGGAAATTCGGAGGCCACGCCGGGCGCGTCCTGCGCACGGGAGACGTGCTGCGCTGGAAAACCACAGAGGCAGAACTCTCCCCTGTTCCGCCTCCGCTCGAGAACGGGCTGCGGCCTGCATATTTCGCGGAGTGGGAGATCGGTGTCCTCTATGGACCTCACGGGAGTCCTGATTTCTTCACCGACGAAGACATTGAGACGATCTTCACCGCGACGTGGAGAGTCCACTACAACTCCGATCGCACCGGCATTCGACTGATCGGTCCTCGGCCGAAGTGGGCGCGAAAAGACGGCGGAGAAGCGGGACTGCATCCTTCGAACCTGCACGACAACGCGTACGCCATCGGCGGCATGGACTTCACAGGCGATATGCCGATCCTGCTTGGCCCCGACGGTCCAAGCCTCGGCGGCTTTGTCTGCCCCGGGGTCATTGCCCACGCAGAGCTATGGAAAATGGGACAGCTTCGCGCAGGCGACACGATCCGCTTGCGCCGCGTCTCGAATCTCCAGGCGACGTGGATGGAGCAGGAACTCGACGCGGTACTCGCGAGCCTCAAAGGCAAACTTCCAACCGCGAAGGACGACGATCCCGAATCGGCGATCCTTCATAGCAGCGACACGCACACCGTTTACCGCGCGGCCGGCGATCGTTACCTGCTGATTGAAGCGGGCGCTAACGAACTCAACATCGATCTCCGGATGCGTGTCCACGCGCTCGAGCAGATGCTTCGACGCGAACGCCTCAGCGGGATCGTGGATATCACGCCGGGCATCCGATCGCTTCAGATCCACTACGACAGCCGCGTGCTTCGCCGGGAGGAACTCATCGCGTGTCTCGACGCTTGCGATCAGGCAGTCAGCAACCTTGGCGAAATCAGTGTCCCTTCGCGCACCGTCTATTTGCCGCTTTCATGGGAAGACCCGGCGACGTTGCTCGCGATCAGGAAGTACATGCAGTCGGTACGTGCGGATGCGCCGTGGTGCCCAAGCAACATCGAATTCATTCGCCGCATCAACGGACTCGAGTCCGAGGACGATGTGCGCGATATCGTCTTCAGCGCGAGCTACCTGGTCATGGGCCTCGGCGATGTGTATCTCGGAGCACCTGTCGCCACACCGATTGATCCACGGCATCGTCTGGTCACGACGAAATACAATCCCGCGCGAACATGGACGGCGGAGAACTCCGTTGGCATCGGCGGCGCCTACATGTGCGTTTACGGGATGGAAGGCCCGGGCGGCTACCAGTTCGTCGGGCGGACGATCCAGATGTGGAACACGTATAGCGTGACGAGGGAATTCGAGCAGGGCTCACCCTGGCTGCTTCGATTCTTCGACCAGATTCGATTCTTCCCTGTCACCGCGTCCGAGCTTCTGGAGATTCGCGACGCGTTTCCTCACGGAAAATACGGCATCGATATCGAACACACGGAATTCAACCTGCGCAACTACCGCACGTTCCTCCGCTCGATTGCGGACGAGACCGCTCACTTTCGACGCATCCAACGCGAGGCATTCCTTGCGGAGCGCGAACGCTGGGCCGCCGCAGGCCAGCCGGAGTTCGTCGATCCGATCAGCGACGCGCCCGACGAGAAACCCGTGGATCTGCCGGAAGGTTGCGAAGCGGTGAGATCGCCGATGTCTGCAAGTGTCTGGCAGGTTGCGATAGAACCCGGACAACGCGTTGAGGCAGGACAGAAACTGCTCATCCTCGAGGCGATGAAAATGGAAGTCGCCGTCGTGGCGCCGAACAACGGAGTCGTCGAACACGTGCACTGTACCAAGGGCGGTCTCGTGACTGCCGGACAGAACCTCGCAACACTGAGAGTGAACGAATGAAAACCACGGACCTGATCGCAGAAATCTTCACAAGGATTCGGAACCAGGGCGTGAATCCCGTATGGATCTCCCTTGCCGACGAAGAGGAAGCGATTGCTTGTGCGAAGCAGATCGACCCGTCGTTCCCGCTGGCGGGAATTCCCTTTGCGGTTAAAGACAATATTGACGTCGCGGGAATGCCAACGACAGCCGGCTGTCCTTCGTTTACCTACACACCGGATCGCTCCGCAACCGTCGTCACGAGATTGCTCGAGGCGGGCGCCATCCTCATCGGCAAAACAAACATGGATCAGTTCGCTACCGGACTTGTCGGCACACGCTCGCCACATGGCGCCTGCGCCAGCGTCTTCGATTCGCGCTACATTTCCGGCGGCTCGAGTTCCGGTTCTGCTGTTGCAGTGGCGCGCGACCTTTGCGCCTTCTCACTCGGCACGGACACTGCGGGCTCCGGACGCGTGCCGGCCGCATTCAACAATCTCGTCGGCATGAAACCCACTCGCGGATTGCTCAGCACATCCGGAGTTGTGCCGGCGTGCCGATCGCTGGATTGCGTTTCCATCTTTTCGAAGACGCCATCGCTTGCGCGGAAGGTCTGGAACGTCACTCGTGCTTTTGATGCCAGCGACCCGTTCTCCAGAGAACTTAGGTCCGGTGACGGCGCGGCGCCCTGGTTCGGTAACGCATTCCGCTTCGGTGTGCCGAGAGATGCTGATCTGGAATTCTTTGGAGATACGGAAGCACAGGCGCTCTTTGCAAAAGCAGCCTGTCGGCTCGAGCGACTCGGCGGCATCCGGGAAACAATCGACTTCACAGCGTTTCGCGAAACGGCCGCGTTGCTCTACTCGGGCCCGTGGGTTGCGGAACGCTTCGCTGCCGTAGGCGAACACATTCTTCGAGGTCCCGGGGATGTGGATAAGACTGTGGGCGAGATCATCCTGTCGGGAGCGAAACACAAGGCGGACGATGCGTTCAAAGCGACGTACCGGCTCGAGGAGTTGAAGCGTGCTGCTGCGGAACAATGGAAACGCATGGACGTACTGCTTCTTCCCACAACAGGGACGACGTACACCATAGAGGCCGTGAATGCCGATCCCGTTCGGTTGAATTCCAATCTCGGCTACTACACCAACTTTGTGAATCTGATGGATCTCGCAGCAATCGCGTTGCCTGCAGGCTTTCGCGAAAACGGATTGCCCTTCGGCGTATCGCTGATTGGTCCGACGTTCTCCGACCTGGCGCTGCTGCAACTCGGCGAACAGTATCTGGGCGAACTGCCACGAGAGACCTCCGCAACCCTCGGCTGTGTCTCGATTGCTGTAGTCGGGGCCCACCTCGAAGGTCAGCCACTCAACTGGCAGCTCACCGAACGGGGAGCGCGCCTGGCGAAACGATGCCGAACGTCGCCGGATTATCGGCTGTTTGCGTTGAGTGGCACCAAGCCGCCAAAACCCGGATTGCTTCGGCAACAGGACTTCTCCGGACCCGGCATCGAAGTCGAAGTGTGGAACGTGCCGGAAAAGGAATTCGGCGGATTCGTGGCCGCTATACCGGAACCGCTCGCGATCGGCAATGTCCGGCTGGACAACGGCGAGTGGGTTAAGGGATTCGTCTGCGAACCCGTCGCGTTGATGAAGTCGACAGAGATCACGTCGTTTGGCGGCTGGCGAAACTACCTTTCGACACAAAAGCCGAATTGAATCCAAAGGGATCCCCGCCTAGACTAGGCGGGGATCCCTTATGCGTAACCATGGCTGAGGCAAAAACCAAAGCGACCAAAGTCAGCGTCAAAGACTTCATCGCCAAAGTGAAGAACGACGCCCGGCGCAAAGACGCCGAAACGCTGCTCAAGGTGTTTGAACGAGCAACCGGTTGGAAAGCCCAAATGTGGGGACCAACGATTGTCGGGTACGGCCGCTACAAATACACCTACGAGAGCGGCCGCACCGGCGAGATTTGTGTCGTCGGCTTTTCCCCTCGAAATGCCAATCTCGTGATCTATCAGCATCCGGACCCCGCCGGAAAAACCGCTGAGTTGCTGGGGAATCTCGGCAAACACAAAGGCGGTCTCGACAGTTGCCTCTACATCAACAAGCTTGCCGACGTTGATCTCGCCATTCTGGAGAAGCTGATCAAGCTCGGCGTCACAACGCTGAAGAAGATCGCTGCGGAGAAGAACTGGCCGGTAAGCGCAAGCTAGCCCCCTATCGAGCCAATGGTTCCTCGTTAGTCGAAAGGGCAGCAAGGTCCGGGGGCGGCCCCGGCCGCATCTGCGCGATGCTGGAGTGATCGAAGCTGAAGTCTTCCGCCAACAGATCCCGCACAGAGAAAGACGCCTTCGCCACACCGCGCATCTGGTGTTCCGTTGTCTCACCCATGATGTGATAGATCTCGTGAGCGACAATGCGGCCCAGAGCCTTTCCGAACGCCGCATCGCGATCCTTCTCATTCAGCCATCGCAGCGCAGGCGCCAGCATCTGCGCGAGATACGCGCAATCGACGCGAACGAACGGAAGCACGCGGCCCTCAGACACGGAAGAATCTGCGAGACTCACCGTATCCTGGCGCATGGGTTGCGGGATCAGCGGCTCTGCGCACGAACCATCGAACGACATCACGACGATCTGGTCGAATTGTTGGGCGATGTTTCGCGAGCTGAGGTCTGTCCACGACATGTCGATGCGGGCGGGAGAAAGAAGACGCTGGAGCTCGAGCTGGGCGGCGTGAACCTCCGATGCATTGAGGCCGCTCGCCTCACCTGCATAAAGAGCGAGACTTCTACTCTGCGCTCCTGCGTAGAGCGCGAAACACAATAGGAGCAACGTAGCTCGTGCAATCGCCGACATTGGCCTTCTCCGTATTCTCGACTTGGAGAAACGTAATGAGGCCGATTATGGTTCCAGTGTTTTCCGCGATGCTATTCCAAAATGTCGGAAGCGAAATTTTGAGCGACGGTTTTGTAACCGCCAGAATTGTCGCTACGGTTGTTTCGGATCCACTCTCCAAAGATTCTGCTGCCGCAAATTCGAAATCCAGACAGAGCCATGGCCCACGCGGATCGAATCGCCACCGGCTCCGGCCCACTGCTTCACGACCTTGTTGGATGCAGGATCGATTTGTGTAATCGGAAATTCGAACACCGTTGCCCACACATAACCTTCGCCGTAGGCGATCTCCCCGCCAGTGCCTGGAATGCCGGCTTCGATATTCGTGACGAGTTGCTTCGTCTTCACGTCCACCCGCGAGACCGTTCCGTCTCCTTGATTGAGCGTCCAGATCGCGCCACCGCCAACCGTCGTGAATCGCGGCCGGGGACCGACGTTGATCTTGTCCGTCACTTGATTCGTTTTCGGATCGACGCGAGCCACGAGACTGTTCTCGTTGCTCGTCACCCAGATCGCGCCATCTTCGCCGAGCACACACACAGGCGAACCCGCCGGCACTTCGATGTCGGCGATCTTTGTGTTCGTCTTCGGATCGATTCTCGACAGCACGCCTTTGAGATCGCTGAGCACCCACACGCTATCCGCACTCACCGCCAATCCACCTTCGCTGTTCGCGGGACCAACGGGAATCGTCGCGACGACTTCGTTCGTCTTCATGTCGACTCGCGAGATCGTTTTGTCCGTGCAGTTGGGAACCCAGATACTGCCGAAGCCTGCAGCAAGTCCAGAGCACGGGCGCTTGCCCACAGCAACAGCGGCAACGACAGTGTTCGTCTTCGGATCGAGCCGATGAACCGTGTTCCTTGGCCCGTTGGAAACCCAGATCGCATCTTCCGTCACCACCTGCCAGTCCGGCGTTCCCTCAACCGGGAACACCGCAATAGGAGTGATCGCGGCGATGTCGCGTTTCACTCCTGGAGTTGCGATTCCCGGCTTGGGCTGCCGCGGCGGGCGAGCGGGAGTCGGCTGAACGGGATTCTGCTGAGCGTGCGCGGAAAGACAAACCACAGCACCGACAACCAATACTGTAAAAAGCCGTTTCATACCGATACTTCCTCCAATCCAAACATCGTTCGCTCCATTCCCCTCTGAGTCGCAGACTCGACCTTCTCAACCAGGGACTGGATTTCGTCTTCATCCGAATCAAAACCGAGGCGGGGCGTCTCGATATTCAACGCGATCGACGCGCCCTTCTCGCCATCTCGCGCGAGCGCGATCACGCGACTCCCCAGACAGACGGCTTCACGCGTGTTGTGAGTAACGAACACGATCGTCGTGCCGCTCTGTCGCCACAGATCTTTGATGAGCTGCTGCATCGCGGATCGTGTCAGCGGATCGAGCGCGCTGAAGGCTTCATCCATCAACAGGACGGGCGGCCGCAGAATCAACGCCTGCGCGATGGCCACGCGCTGCTGCATACCTCCGGAGAGTTGGTGCGGATACTTCTTTGCGTCCGCTTCATGCAAGCCGGTTTGCTCGAGGTACTGCATGGCGAGCGAGCGGAAGTCCGACATCTTCTTGTGATGAAAAGGCCGCAGAAGCGAAAAGGAGGCCGACTCGGAAACTTCAAGCCCGAACGTGACGTTGTCGAGCACCGTCTTGTCCGGAAACAGCGAGTACTTCTGCGGCACGTAGCCACAATGACGATCCGGCTTCGAGCGAACGATGCCATTCACAACGACTCGGCCGGTGGAGGGCTTCTCCTCGCCGAGAATCAGGCGCAGCAATGTCGATTTGCCGCAACCCGTCTGCCCGACGATCGACACAAATTCTCCGCTCTCGATCTCCAGCTGAATGCCGTTGAGAATCCGTCGGGAGTACTCCACCTGAACGTTGTCGACGTGAATCGCAGTAGTCATCGTTACGTCTCCTGAAACCAGGGATGCAGCTTGCGATTGATCGTGTGCATTGCGAGATCCACCAGGAAGAGCAGCAAGGCGGCCCACAAAACGTAAGGGATGATCGTGTCCATCCCCATGTGCCGGCGAAGCAGCGCGATGCGATAGGCGAGCCCATCGGCGGACGCAATCATCTCGCCGGCAAAAAGAAACAGCATCACTGCCTTCAAGTTCAGCCGGATGCTGTTGAGAACGCGCGGCCAGATCTGCTTGAAGATGACTCGATAGGTAATCGCGAAGTCTCCGGCTCCGAGCGTCGCGGCCTTGACGATCTGCTCTCGCGGAACACCCTTGCTGAGATTGAACGTGTCGAGAATGATCGTCGGTGCAACACCGATGACGATGAGCATGATTTTGGAAAGCTCATCGATGCCGAACGCGATGAAGAGAATCGGCAACAGGGATAGCGCGACGATCTTGTCGAAGAACTGAAAGAACCGCAGGAACAGCGCACCGATGTACGGGAACATCGCCATGTGCAGTCCCAGCACCACAGCGGGAAAAAGCAAAAGCACGCTGATCAGGAAGCGACGGCTTGTGGCAACGCTGTCCTTCCACAACATGCTCGATTCGATCCGGTTCCACAGCGAGGGCGCCGGCGCACCTTCTTCGACGACGTCGTCCTCGGCGGGCTTCAACGCCGCGTCTGCAAACGAGTTCACCATCTGCATGGCGGTCGGCATCACGCGTTCATCGGGATTCTCGAGATGCCGCTGATGCGCAACGTAGAAATACGACGTGACGCCGACGGCAAACAGAAGCCATGAAAGACTCCACGCCGTGAAACGGCCGGGCTGATCATGAATCCGAAGAAACTTCATAACTTCCCTTGCGCAGCGAGTTGCATATAAGTCGTGTTGAAGCGAAAGCGCACACGGGCGGCATTGCCAAGAACACTGCCGTCCGGAAACTGAATGGCGACTTCATCCGGTGATTTGGTCTTGTCGCCAAGAAGGCCGTGCGAGAAACAGAACTGCCGCACGAGGTCCATCGTCTTGCGGAGATTCGGCGACGATGAGATGTCGACCGCCGATTTTGGCGTAAAGAACATTTGTGTCGTACTCAGTTGTTCTTTGTAGGAAACGAGGGTGTCCTTCGACGCTTCTGCGATTCCGGTGAGGACCTTGTCCCTGGCAGGACCGTCCGGAGCGCTCATCTGACTCATCACTTCGTACCAGGCACCCGTCATGGCCTTGGCAAACTTCTGCCCCGAGCCATCGGGACGATTGAGAATGTCGGTACGGGTGACGAGCAGGTCGAGAATTTCGCCGGGAATCTTCGAGGAATCGAAAATGATCTTCGCGTCTTTCGCCTTCGCGATCTGTGAAACCAGCGGCTTCCACGTCACGACTACCGGCTTTGTTGTGTCTGTGAGGAAGGCCGCAGCGATATCGGAGTCCGAGGTGTTGATGTACTTCACCTTCTTGATCTGCGCTTCAAGGCCGTTCATCGCCATCGCGCGTTCAAAGAGGTATTGAGAAACGGTCTTTTCAACCAGCAGTACCTGTTTACCCGGAATCTGCGCCAGGCCAAGGCTGTTGCGTGTGATGACCGCGTCGTTGCCGTTGGAATAATCGCCGACGATGATCGCGGTGGTGTCGATACCCGCCGCTGCCGGCATATCGAGCGCTTCCATGTTCGTCATGACGCAGGCATCGATGTTCTTCGCCACGAAGGCGTCGAGCGACGGCGCGTAGTCGAAACGCTGAACCTTGATATTGATGCCGTACTTGTCCGCCCATTTTTTCAAAATGCCGGACTTCGCCATGTAGTAGTACGGATCCCATCCGACGTAGACGGACCAACCAACAGTGAATGTGGGTTTCTCCTGAGCGGAGAGCACGAGACCACAGAGAAATAGAGAGAAGAAAAAGACAAGCTTTCGGCCATACATCGCGAAATTCCTCCTGCGCAGACTGGGCGGGAAGGGGCGACGTGGCCCGTTGGAGGCTCGAATATAGCGAAAGGGTTTCGGAGAAGACAACGGACAAAAATGTGAAAAACGCTCGAAAATCCCAACAATTGCGTGTCTTTAAACGCCCTCTCCCAACCCTCCCCCGGAGGAGGAGGGCGGCACTCTCCCTCCGGGAGAGGGTGGGGAGAGGGCTTTCAGTGTTTGGCACCCGCAATGCAACAGCGCGTACGTCTTCAAAAGGGGAGGACGATGACTATTCGTACCGACGATTCGCAGGTCGCTTCACTGCATCGCATCAGTGGAATTGTGAGTTCAGGCATGCCGCTTCAGAAAATGCTCGATGAACTTGTTGCGCTCGTTGTGGGAGTAACCCAGTGCGACGCGTGCCTTGTTTACCTACTCGAGCCTTCGCAGGACGAGATCGTTCTCTCTGCGTCGCAGCTGCCTCACGCGAGTGAGATCGGCAAAATCCGAATGAAGGTCGGAGAGGGCGTCACTGGATGGGTCGCGCAACACCAGTCTGTTGTGGCGCTGTCGTCAAAGGCTTCGGCGGATCCGCGCTTCAAGTCGTTCACGTCTTTGCCGGAAGACTCGTATGAAGCCTTCCTGTCGGTTCCGATCGTCACCAGCGGCCAGGTCATCGGCGTCATCAATGTGCATCACAAACTTCCGCGCACGCACGTGACCGAAGAAGTGATGCTGCTCAGCTACCTCGCCGAACAGATGGGCGGAGCAATCGCCAAGACGCGGCTGGCGGAACAAACACAGGCCGTCACCAAGAAGGTGGAACTGCTGGCCGCTGTGGGACAGGCGATTACGGAAGGTTATCTCGATCGCATCCTGCAGGTGATCTCCGAGATGGTCGCCGAAACTTTCGATTCTCCGGCCTGCTCCATCATGATCGTCGATGAAGACAAGCAGGAGCTTTCGATTCGTGCGGCTCGCTGTTCCTCTCCGGAGTATCTGAACAAGGTGGCGGTGAAGATCGAAGACTCGCTCATCGGCCGCGTCGTCCGCGAACGAACGCTCGTGACCGTGCCGGATGTCCTGACTGAGAAGTCGTACAAGTATCCGGAGCTTGCGCGACGAACGGGGCTTCGATCCCTGCTCTCCGTTCCCCTGCTCGCGGGACGGAGAGTTCTCGGCACACTGAACATCTATACGCGTGAGCGTCATACGTTTTCGCCCGAAGAGATTGGCTGCGCGAAGGCGGTGGCGGGACAAGCGGCGCTCGCGCTGGAGAACGCACGACTCATTTCAGAGACCGTCGAAATGAAACGGACGCTCGAAGCGCGCAAGGTCATCGAGCGCGCGAAGGGCATTCTCCAGCATCGCCACGGCATCACCGAAGAGCAGGCTTACCTCGATCTCCGAACCGAGAGCCGGCGATTGCGCAAGCCGATGCGCGAACTTGCTGAAGCGCTCGTGCTGGCTGAAGAACTCCATCGAAAAGGAGAGAAGAAAGAGCTTGTTTGAAGAAACGATTGAAGCCGGAGCAACCTGGTCGCACGTGTTGAAGCGCGGAACAGCGCTGCGCATCGCCGCGCTGGATAGCCGCGCGAACGTCGGAGCCCTGCTGTACAACGCGGACAACTTCTCGGAGCGCTACAACATGCCTGACACGTTGAAGGCGCAGCACACGGCGCATCTCACACGCGGCAATGTGCTCTATTCCGACATGGGCCGGATTCTCTGCTCCATCACCGAGGACTCGCTCGGCTGGCACGATCCGCTCGGCGGATGCTCGAATGCAGAGCTCGTCACATCGAAGTACGGCGAAGCTCGATACCAGGAACATCGAAATGACTGTCACAAGAATGCCTACGACGGATTCGCCATCGAGCTCGCGAAGTATGGATTGGGTCCGCGAGATATGGCCGCGCCCATCAACTTCTTCAGCAAAGTCGTCGTATCGGACGATGGCAGCATGCGTTTCACCGAATGGCATGCCAGCGCGAAAGACTACGTGGAGTTGCGCGCCGAGATGAACGTCCTCGTGCTCCTGAACACGTGTCCGCATCCGATGGATCCGAATCCGAACTTTCAACCGAAGCCGGTGCGCGTCTCTGTGTGCAGCGTAGACGCACCGAAGCTCGACGATATCTGCCGCGTCTCGCGTCCCGAGAATGAACGCGGCTTCATTCTGACGGAACGCTATTTCATGTAGGCCGATATGTACAAAACAGACACGATCATTCCGGCCGGCGAGCCCTGGATTCACGAGGTTCGCAAAGGAAACCAGCTGCGCATTGTAGATGTCGAAGGCAATCAGGCCGCCGACACCCTCTTCTACAACGCTCACGACTACGAGGACCGCTACTCCGCGCAGGACACGATTCGGGCTCAGGCGAACATCTACCTCACGACGGGGACAAAGCTGATGTCGTCGAAAGGCAATGTGCTGCTTTCCATTGTCGACGACACCTGCGGGCGGCACGACACACTCGGCGGAGCGTGCGCAACCGAAAGCAACATGGTGCGCTACGCGATCGAGAAGCGGCACATGCACGCATGCCGGCAAAGCTTCGTGAAGGCCGCGATCGGTTGGGGCCGCGGACTTGAGAAGCGTGACATCACGCACAACATCAACTTCTTTATGAACGTTCCGGTGACGCCGGAGGGCGGACTGACGTTTCAGGATGGAGTATCCGGCGCCGGCAAGTTTGTGGAGTTGCGCGCCGAGATGGATGTGCTGGTACTCATCAGCAATTGTCCGCAGCTGAACAATCCGTGCAATGCGTATAATCCGACGCCGATCAGAGTGCTGGTGTGGGATCCGAGAGACTGAGCCCAATGAGAGCTGAGAGTTGTCTGTTGTCGCTATGTCGCAATGGACTTGTTGCGATTCTTATTCCGAAAGCGAAACAACCGGCATAGCGACATAGCGATAACAGACAACTCTCAGCTCTCATTAGGAAAAGCGGCCACTACCCCGTATTCCTCAACCCCGCCGAAATCCCCTTAATCGTCGCGACGAGCGCGTCGTTGAGTTCGGAAGTGTTCTCGCCGCCGCGCTTCCGTCGCAGCAGTTCCACCTGAATCAAACTCATCGGATCGACGTACGGATTCCGCAATCGTATCGAGCGCGCAAGGACGGGATTCCGTTCAAGCAGTTCCTTCTGCCCGGTCACTTTCAGGATCGCGCGCCGTGTTCGTTCGAACTCTTCGGAGATCGCGTTGAACATTCGAGCGCGCAACGCGACATCCTCGACAAGCTCGGAGTAAAGCGATGCGATGGAGAGGTCCGATTTCGCGAGCGCCATTTCGACGTTGCGCAGCATGTCGGCGAAGAGCGGAAACTTCCCGAACATGCGCTTCAGCAAAGCGCCGTCGGGAAAGCGATCCAGCGCGTATCCCACGCCGAACCATCCCGGCAATCCGTGCCGGCTCTGCATCCAGCCGAAAACCCACGGAATGGCGCGAAGATCCGACAACCCTTTCGCATCGCCGCGGCGCGCCGGTCGCGATCCGATCTTTGCGAGATCGAACTCCGAAGCAGGGGTCGCCTGGGCAAAATATGGCAAAACATCCGGGTTATCTCGAATCGACCTTATATAAAGGTTGTAGGCATCGGCGGACAGCGAGTCCATCGCTGTCGCCCACTCCGGTTCAAACTGCACCGCGGCAGGCCGCAACAGCGCCTCCAGCGAAGCCGCGATCATCAACTCGAGATTGCGTTCCGCGAGAATGTAGTCCGAATACTTCCATTCCATCACCTCGCCTTGCTCCGTGATGCGAATCTCCCCGAAGAATGCTCCGGGTGGCTGAGCCACGATGGCGGAATGCGTGGGTCCACCGCCGCGGCCGACAGTTCCACCGCGTCCATGAAAAAGGCGTAGCCGGATGCCGTAGTCTTTCGCTAGATCGTGCAGGGCCGCGTGGGCTTTGTAGATTTCCCACGTGCTCGTCAGCATCCCGCCATCCTTATTAGAGTCGGAATACCCCAGCATCACTTCCTGATGGCTGCCGGCGGAATCGCTCCACAACGAACGGCAGATCGTCGCGCTGTTTCGCAGATCGTCGATGGATTCAAAGAGCGGGATCGCTTTCGTTCGATCGTCCATGCCCCCGCGCTTCATTGCCGTCTTCAGCGAAGTGATGGCTTCCGCGGAAGAAGTGCCGCTGACGATGTAGTTCTGCATCGAGCGGTAACCAAATTTCTTCTGCAACTGCGCAAACTGGCGAAGACCGTCTTTCCGGGCGCGCGCATGCTGCCGAAGGTCGAGAGTGTAGAAGTGAAAGCCAAACGTCTGCAGTTTCCGGATCATTGGTTCGATCAATTGATCGGCAACGCGTCGGGCCCGGTGCTGCAATAAGCTGCGCTGGATTATCAGCAAGTCTGCCATCAACTCTTCAGGCGACGAATAGACATTCGCGCTCGGAGTCAGGCGATACAACATACAAGTGAGCAAGCGACGGTAGGGCTCACCGTCACGGTCATTGACCCGAACCTTGAGCGTCGCCATGTAGGACTCCAGCTTCTCCATCAACTCGCTCGAAACGCCCGCAATGCGATCCGACTCACTTAATCGCCGCCGCAGATCCCGAAGAGAAAGAACGTAGTGCTGCAGGACTGTTTGCTGTGCGAGTTCGAGTGCGGTCTGTGCGGTCAGCGGTGAGACGTAGGGATTGCCGTCCTGATCGCCGCCGATCCAGGAGCCGAATGAAACCAGCAGGGGCAGGGTGTAATTCTCAGGGGGGGATCCCCAGACCCGTTCGAGATCTTTGCGGAGCTCCGCATACAAAACGGGCACGGTCTGAAAAAGGACGCCGCTGTAATCGAGTCCCATCTTGATTTCGTCCGTGACCGTGGTTGTGGTGTGGCGCACATCGTCGGTTTGCCAGAGTGACTCGATTTCCGACGCAATGCGTTCCTGGATTTCGAGCGCGCGCGACTCGGTGAGCGGCACGAAATCGAGATCTTCAAGCAGACGTGCGATGCGTTGCCGTTTCCAGATCACCGTTCGCCGCGCGACTTGCGTGGGATGTGCCGTGAAGACGGGAACCACGTGGATGCGTGCGAGAGCTTGAAGCACGTCCTCGAAAGAGATGCCCGCGTCCCTCGCCCGAATCAGCGTGCCGAGAAATGTTCCGGGTTGCGGCTTCTGCTGCTTCCCGATACCGGCAGCCTGCCGACGGCGCTTGCGATGATTCGTTTCCGCAAGGTTGGTGAGATCGAAGTAGATGGCGAAGGCTTTCGCGAGCTTCGCGGAGTCCCTGGATGCGACTTCTCCAATAATGTTGCGCGCGGGTTCAAAGGCTGAATCTTCGGAACGCCCCGCAATGGAGAGCGTGCGCAGCGACTCCACGGTTTCGAAAAACGACTCGCCTTCCTGTTCGCGAATGACGTTTCCGAGAAGGCTTCCCAGAGAACGAACATCGCGATGCAGCGGGCGTTCCTTGAACTCGGGCGGATTTCCGAGAAGCTCATCGAGCCTCTCGTGTTGATCGTCGGCATGCCAGAGGATCTCGTCGTCGGGCATAGGCTATTGTATAGTCCCCGCCATGCGAAACGTCGTCCTTACATTTGTGATGTTTCTCGGGATGTGCGCACCCACGTTCAGTCAGCGAGGAGCTCCGCCGCCACCGTACCGCGGGCTCGTCAGCCGGCTCGATCTCGAAAAATACAAAGCGACGATCAAAGGCCTCACGCAATTTGGCGATCGCCGCCAGGGCACGGAACGTAATCGGAAGGCGATCGACTGGATCGAAGGACAACTCAAGAGCTACGGCTGCACGAACACGGAACGCCTTTCATACACGTATCCGCTTCCGGGTACGCGCAACGACGGCGGACGCGGCGGAGTCATTCGAGGACAAAGAGTCCCAACCGGTGTGAACAACGACCCGATGAAGCAACCCGACGAGAAACTTCGCGCGCTGAACACTGAACAGACCGTCAACGGTCCTCGCGAAGAGGTGTACTGCACGAAGATCGGAACGACGCATCCCGAAGAGATGTACATCGTTTCGGCGCATATGGACGGGATCGGCTGGGGCGAAGCCGCGAACGATAACGGTTCCGGCACGGCGCTCGTCATGGAGCTCGCGCGAGTGCTCAGCAGTCCGGACGTGACCACAGAACGATCGATTCGCTTCATTCTGTGGAACAACGAAGAGTCAGGACTTGAAGGCAGTCGCGCGTACGCGACGCAGAGAAGAGAGCTTCAGGGCAAAGAAGATCCTCCGGGATCGGGACGCTACCCGGAACCGAAATGGCTCGGAGTGATTCAACACGACATGATGCTCTTTGATCACGGCATGCCTCGAGCCGACGGAACACTCAGCAAGGAGCAGCGGCCGGAAGCGGATGTGAACGTGGAGTTTCAGCGCGATTCGATGAAGTCCGTAGAGTCACAGGCATTGGCGCTCGCGCTTCAGGAGTCGAATGAGTTGTATGCGACGAACTATCCCGCCACTGTCGGCAGCCGCATGACGGCAACGGATTCGGCATCGTTTCAGGATGTTGTTGCGAGTGTGAGCGTTCGCGAGAACGAACGCGGCATGCAGATCGGCGCGGGATGGGATCCGCAGTGGCACCAGCCGACGGACCTTTTTATTACGTATTCGGACAAGGACTTCATGCTGGGACTGAATGCGGCGCAAACAACGCTCGGCGCAATCGCGAAGCTGGCGGGAGCGAAGGTCGGGAATTAGTCGAACTGACCCGACCACCCCGGCGCTCGGCCTGAAGGGCCTCACGCCACCCCGCCTAGTCTAGGCGGGGAGCCCCTAGACCGAAACAGTTCCTTGGTCGAAACATCTTCCTAGACCGAAACTCTTCTTCCGCGTAAATCATCGATAACCTATCGGCGCGCGAAACATTTCTTTGTTTAAGTCTTGGATAACCTGTCGGCGGGCGAGGGCTCCCCGCCTAGACTAGGCGGGGTGGCGTGAGGCCCTTCAGGCCGAGCGCCGGGGTGGCCGAACTCCTATGCCGGCACGAACACCAGATAAATCACCACCACCATCGCAACGCCGAGCCCGCCGATAATAAATCCACTGCGACGTCTCGCGCGCAGCGAGAGAAGCGTAATCATTCCCGTCAGCGAACTGATCGTGAGCAGGATCGCCGTGATATCGATCATCCAATACCAGGTTCGTCCGCTGTTGAAGCCTTTATGAAGATCATCCAGTCGGCCCAATAGGCCGCGGGATTCGATTTCCACCTCGGCCTTCTTCGTCCCGCGGTCGATGGTCACGAGAGTCCGGTGACCGGGCGCGGCGAACGTGACCTGAATCTGCTGATCGTCTTCACGATAATCCGTGGCCGCCGATCGCACGTGAAGAGTGTCCTTTCCAGCACAGTGGGATCCGAAGCTTGGAATTCACGTGACTTGAAGTCGC
>JADMIO010904357.1_pt1 | contig 56192 bp, 42 predicted proteins | sample 8958161 | NCBI WGS metagenome assembly JADMIO01 (sample SAMN16585339, study PRJNA669376) | soil metagenome | isolation source: Crop rotation soil | place: USA: Cullars Rotation, Alabama | collected 2011
CCGCGACTTCAAGTCACGTGAATTCCAAGCTTCGGATCCCACTGTGCTGGAAAGTCGAGGTGCGCGTGACGTACACCGTGTCGAACGACAACGAATTCCAGCTCGAGTACTCCGCGACGACCGACGAGCCGACTCCCCTGAACCTGACGCAGCACTTCTACGTGAACCTCGCTGGACACGATGCGCTCTCGGTGCGCGAACACACCCTGCAGGTGAACGCATCACGATACATCCCGGTGAATGAGCGCCTGATCCCATCCGGCGAAATCGCGAGCGTGGCGGGCACGCCATTCGATCTCAGGATGCCGCGCACAATCGGAGACGCCCAGCGCGAGATTCCCGCGGCGAATGGATTCGATCACACCTACGTTCTCGACGGGTCGCGCATAGCCGCGCGTCTGGCGGACTCGTCGTCGGGACGGATCATGGAAATCGAAACCACCGAACCGGGGATTCAGTTTTACGCCGGTGGGATGATTGCGCCCGAGACGTCGGGGAAGGGTGGCGCCGTGTACGGCGAGTTCAGCGCGGCTGCGCTCGAAACCCAGCACTTTCCCGATTCGCCGAATCAGCCTTCCTTTCCCAGCACAATCCTGCGACCGGGGAGGGAGTACCGATCACGGACGGTATACCGATTCAGAGCGGAGTAGGTCCTATTCACAATTCGGAGCGGAGTAAGGCCTTTCCCAACTCCTCAGAAATCGGAAATCGGAAATCGGAAATCGGAAAGCGGAAATTGTGGATTTGAGATCAGAAATCAGGAATTGAGTTTTCCGATTTCTGCCGTCCGCCTTCCGATCTCTGATATCTGAGTACCGTTGTTCACCGATACTGATTCAGAGAGGTGAGGGCGTATTCGGAATCAGAAATCGGAAATCGGACATCGGAAATCAGAAATTGTGAATTTGAGATCAGAAAGCAGGATTAAAGTTTTCCGATTTCTGCCGTCCGATTTCCGATCTCCGATATCTGAGTCCGTTGGTACACCGAGTTCTATGTCCGATATCTGGAAGCTTTCTGCGCTTCGCTAAGGAGCTATGCGATCTGCGGCGCCGCAAACTTTGGTGCCGCCACGAGGGTGGTCGCCCCTCGCAGACGCGCCTGTGACGGAGCCTTCTCGGGGACAATCGGTGTTGCCGCCGCGTTGTCGGTGAGTGCGCGCCGCGCAATCGTGTCGCGTATGATGGGCGCGATCAGTCCCCACGCTTCGATGATTTCACCGCCGATGCAGATCTGCGCCGGGCTCAGGGTATTCACGATCACCGCGATGCCGTCGCCGAGGTAGCGCGCGGTGGATTCGATCGCGGCGATGGCCTTCTTGTCTCCCGTGTTCGCGCGCGCAATCACGTCGTCGATCGTCAGTCCGGACGCCTCGATGATCGACCGAGCCGTCGCGGGTGAGAAGGGCTGGCCGAGGTAACGCATGACCGTCGCCAGGTCGGACGCATAGGCCTCCAGGCATCCGCGCCCACCGCAGTGACACTCCGGTCCGTCTGGACTGAGGGGGACATGTCCAAACTCGCCGGCGGTATTTCGCACGCCGCGCATGACCTGACCATTCACGACGACACCCGTCCCCACACCATCGGATACGTTGACGTAGACGAAATCACTCAGTTCGGTCGCGCCGCGCTGTCCGAGCCACATCTGCGCGAGTGCGCAGGCGATCGGGGCATTCTCCACGAACACGGGCATCCCGATCGCGTGTTCGAGCGCGTCCCGCAGGTCGACATTCCTCCAGCCGAGGTGCGGCGCGTTCAGGACTCGTCCCGTCACGGAGTCGACCATTCCGGGGACGACGACACCGACGCCTTCACACGTGCCGGCGTCGCCGTGCGTCGCCAGGAGCCGCTTGACGCGTCGTTTCAGCTCGGAGACGAGCGCATCGGGATCTTCGATGGTATCGAACGTCTCGGTGGCGATGGCGCTTCCACTGAAATCGCCGAGCATCACGTAGGTGCGCGAGAATCGCACGTCGACGGCGACGACGAGCCGGCCCCGGGTGCGCACGAAGAGCATCTGTGGTCGACGACCCCGTGGCGAATCGACGGTCGCTCCCTCGTACAGCGAGCCATCCTCGATCAACTCGTCCACCAGTGACGTGACCATCCCGCGCGCAATCTCCATTCGACGCGCGAGGTCCGCGCGCGAGATCGGTTCGTGCTCGCGGACGAGGTTGAGAAGGATCTGTCGGTTTACCTCACGCGGCGTGGACCGCGTGGCGCGCACGAAACTGCGCGTGTTGATCTTTCGCATTGAAGAGTGACAGGTTTTGTTACGCGAGCTAACTTTGTGGTGGGACTTCGAATCAGCAAGGGTCTCCGGTACTCGCAAATCCTTGCACGTAATCGAGTTGTAGGTAATAATCAGGCGAACGAGGTGGAGAGCGGTCGATGCCCGAGCTGGCCTTTCGAGATGGCGTGATGGAACGGATTCGCATGCGCGAACCCCGTTTCGACGAGCGCGCCTATCTCTTCGTGCTCGGCGCGCTCGAGTTCTATCAGCAGCGGCTCACGGAGCGTCGTCACATCAGCGGACGTGAGCTGGCGCTCGCGTGTCGCGATCTCGCCCTGGAGCGCTTTGGCGTCATGGCCGGTCTCGTCCTCGAACACTGGGGCGTTCACTCATCGGCGGATTTTGGTGACATCGTTTTCGTCCTGGTGGACCTCGAGCTCCTCATGAGTCAGGACACGGACACCAGGGACGAATTCGTTGGCGTCTTCGATTTCGACCTGGCGTTCGCGAAAGATTATCCGTGGTGCGCGCAACTCGCCTGAGGGACACGCGCGCCTGGAGGTATCGATGGATTCACGTTCCGAACTCCCGTCCTGCCGCAAATGCGGCAATGGCGAACTTCTTCCGTTGAGTGACTACGGGAGGGATGGCGCGCCCATCACGTACAAGGCGTGGGCGTGCTCCAACCCCGCGTGCGGTTTCAATGTTCGGATCGACAACGGTGAGTTGAGCTACGGCAAGGCCGTGGGCACCTCGAGCAAATAGTTGACGACCGAACGCGGCGTTGTTGTCGTCGACTCGGCAGGAGCGTCCGCCGCCGACAGTGCCGCCATTGCCGCTGGCGTTCCGTCGCGGGCCCTCATGCAGCGCGCAGGAGCCGCTGCCGCCGCGGAGATCGCGTTTCGCTTTCCCGAGGAGCTCCGCTACGGCGTGCTCGTCGCAACCGGCGCGGGAAATAATGGCGGCGATGGCTGGGTCATCGCTCGCGCCTTGCACGACGTCGGAATCCAGGTGCGCGTCGTCGAGTGCGCAGAAGCCCGAACCGAGGATGCAAGGGCAGAGCGGGCGCTGGCGGTCGAGGGCGGGATACCACGTGATGGAACACTTCTCGACGGCGGGGAGCGCATCGTTGTCGATGCGCTTCTCGGCACTGGCTATCAAGGTGGCGCGCCGCTTCGCGATGCCATCGGGCACGCGGTCTCCCAACTCGTCGCGCTGAAGGCACGGGGAGCGCATCTGGTGGCTATCGATGTTCCGTCCGGACTCGATGCCACCACCGGTGCATCTGCAACCGACCTCGCCTGCGACTTGACACTCACATTCGGGACGGTGAAGCGCGGCCAACTCGCAGCGCGTGACCGGTGTGGGCGAATCGTTGTCCTCGACATCGGGCTCGGCATTCACGCAAAGGGAGACACGCTCGCGACTCCGGAGTGGTTTCGTCGCACGCTACCGCTCATTCCGCTGGACGCGCACAAGGGAACTCGGAAGAAGATCGCGATTGTCGGTGGGTCGGCGGGGCTCGTTGGTGCGGTGATTCTCGCCGCGCGCGGCGCGCTGTCCAGCGGGGCGGGGATGGTGAGGTGTATCGTCGAACCGGAAGCGCGAGCCGCCATCCAGGCGTCCGTCCCCGCGGCGCTCACTGCCACGTGGCCGACATCCGCAGGGGACGTCGAACGGGACGTTTCGCGTTGGGCAGACGCGGTGCTGATCGGGCCGGGACTTGGTCGCGATGGCGCGCGCACGATGACCGAGCTGGTACTCTCGACATTTCGCGGGCCGGTGGTGATCGATGCGGACTCGCTCCACGCGTTCACGAATGACGCCTCTTCGCTCGCGAAGCTCATCGGAGAGAGGGAAGCCCTCCTGACGCCGCATCCACTGGAATTCTCACGACTCTCCGGGCTGACCGTCGAGGAAGTGAACGCGCAGCGCTTCGTCGCGCCTGGTCACCTCGCAGCGAGTGTCGGTGCCGTGGTGCTCCTGAAGGGAGTGCCGACGGTAATTGCGAATTCAGGGCGGAACACGCGCGTGGTCGCCCAAGGCACCCCGATCCTTGCCACGGGAGGAGCGGGAGACGTGCTCGGCGGAATTGCCGCCACGCTCCTCGCGCAGACCGGGAACGCGTTCGAGGCCGCGACCCTCGCGGCCTATGCGCACGGTCGCGCGGCCGCGATGATTTCAGAGCGTCACGTACGCGGCTTCACGCTCGACGATGTCGTCGACGAGCTTCGCGAGGTGTGGTCGGTAGGACCGACGGTGCCCAGACCACCAATTCTCGCAGAGCTGACGAACTTCTGAAGACTTCGGCCGCCCGTCGACCGCTACCGCCGCCGTGTGTTGCGCTCGCTGCAGGTTCAAGTACGATCGCCGTTGCGGGGTGCGGTATGCGGTGCGCGGTAACTGCGACTGCCAACCCTCAATCAGGCTGCCTGTTTTCTCCTCGCGAACCCGAGAATGCCGGCGAGGCCAGTCAACGTCAGGACAATCGAGCCAGGTTCCGGCGCAAACGACGTTTCCTCCATGTACTGAAATTCGCCGCCGGTGAAGTATCCCAACGTGCCCGGGACGTTGACACTGCTCAGGAATTGACCGGACTCGGTGTACTGGTAGAGGAGCCCATTTCCCGCGAACTCGGAAAACCACAGCGAATTGTCCACGGCGTCATAGGCCAGTGCCCCGATCGCGAGGCCACTTCCGGACAGCGTCGGGAAGAAACTCGACAGGAATGTTCCGGTCATGCTGTACTCGAAGAGACCCTTTGCGCCACCGCCGAGGTAACTCCCGACCCAGATCGAGTTGTGGTTCCCGTCGTAGGTGATCCCGAAAGCATTCTGGCTGATGCTGAAGATGTTGGTGCCCCCGCTCCAGTCGAGATTGTACCGAAACACATTGGTTCCGGTAACCGTGTAGTTGTAGGTCCCGTCGCTTGTGCCGTCGTTGCCACCACCGCTGGAGAGGGTCGCCGTGGGTCCGAGGAAGGTGCCGGTCAGTGTATAGCGTCGGCCGGCGGACCCGGGCGCACACCCGCCGGTTCGAATCTCGCTTACCACAGCGATGGACCAGTCACAGCCCACGCCAGGCATGGTCGTCGTGAGAACGCCGTTCTGAATGATGTAGCGCGGCCCGCCGCCATTTCCCTGGGTGATGTAAATCGGCCGCGATTGGGCTTCGACCGACGTTCCGCCCACGATGGCAGCGGCCACCGTCATGAGAATTCTTGCGATCTTGCGCATACCCGTCCTCGGGGGTTGGCATTCGTTAGGGGATTTGTGAAGAGCAACGCTTTTTCCGGCCAAACGGGGTCATCTACCGCTATTTTCACGTGGTGACTGGCCCCAGGACGCACATTCGGCTCGGATCCGGAGCCGAATTCGACACCATTCGGAGTCTCCTTGCCATCTGGGGGGACGCCGCCCAGGGTATCGGCGACGACTGCGCTGTTCTCGACGTTCCATCAGGAGAGAGGCTGGTAGTCAGCACTGACAGCTGCGTCGAGAATGTCCACTTCAGGACAGGGTGGATCACTCCGAGGGAGATCGGCTATCGCGCCGCAGCGGCGGCGCTCAGTGACCTCGCAGCAATGGCGGCGAGGGCCCGCGGGATGCTTGTGAGTATTGCACTCCCCGGGTCGTGGCGGCCGGCGCTCGAGGAAATCGCAGCCGGGATCGGCGACGCGGCGCGTCAGGCCGACGCCCCGATTGTGGGTGGCAACATGACCACCGCCATCCAGCTCGGCATCACCACAACGGTGCTGGGTTCGGGTGTCAAGCTCCTTTCGCGCGCCGACGCGAGCGAGGGGGATATCGTCTGCGTCACCGGACGACTTGGCGGGCCCGCTGCGGCGCTACGCTCGTTTGAGCAAGGCGCAAAGCCGGAGGACGTTCATCGCAACCGATTTGTACGGCCCGTGCCGCGCGTCCGCGAGGGGTGCTGGCTGGCCGACCGCGGTGCGCGCGCAGCGATCGATGTCTCCGACGGCCTCCTCGCCGACGCAGCTCATGTCGGTGCCGCGAGCGGAGTGACGCTCGTGATAGATTCGGACAGCGTGCTGCGAATTCCGGGGACGTCGGTGGAAGACGCGCTGACCGGCGGCGAAGAGTACGAGCTGATCGTCTCCTTTCCCGCCGAAATCGATCAGGATCGACTCACGACAGAATTCGCGGAAACATTCGGAATTCCGCTCACTGTCGTTGGTTGCGCGGTGAGCTATCGGGAATCATACGTCGAGCTGAAAACGCGTTGACCGGGTTCGGTGCCCCGGTCACTTTACGAGACATGTTTCGCACGGCAGTTGCTGCGTTTTTCGGCTATCTAGCGACCGTGGTGTTCGCCTGCATTGCCGTCGGCGCCCACGTATTTCACGTCGACGAAAAGAATCACTCCGTGCAGCAGTGGTGCATGCACACGTGGGCTCGGTTCATCTGCTGGCTCGTCGGGGCGAAGGTGCGGGTGCATGGCTTCGAGCTCGCGGAGAACGCTCGCGGGGCGGTCTACGTGAGCAATCACATCAGCTGGTTCGACATCTTCGCGACGGCGTCCATCATTCCGCGATACACTTTCGTCGCCAAGGCCGAGCTTCGCCGGATTCCTGTTTTTGGATGGGGCGCCGAGGGCGCGGGCATCGTGTTTCTCGAGCGCGAAAACCGCAAGTCCGCGTTCGAGTCGTATGCGCTGGTCGCCGAGAAGGTCGCCGCGGGATTGAATGTGATCGTCTATCCCGAGGGCACGCGTGGGCGCGACTACGCGATGCGGCCTTTCAAGAAAGGGCCGTTCGTGCTCGCGATCGCTGCGAAGGCTCCGGTCATTCCGCTCGTCGTGCACGGTTCCCGTGAGGTCATGTCGCGTGATGACTGGCGGATCCGCCCCGGCACGATCGACATCCATTTCCTCGAGCCGGTACCAACCATTGGCTTCGATTACGACCATCGACACGAGTTGATGGAGGTCGTGTCGCAGCGGATGAGTGACCTCCTGGAGCGCGAGTACGGCATCCGGAAATCCAGTTAGATTCCTCGTCGTTTCTCGTGTCTCATATCCCGGTTTTGCCGGTCTCGCTTCTATTTCCAAGACATGCCATCCACGATTGCAACAATCCATGCCCGCGAGATTCTCGACAGCCGCGGCAATCCGACCGTCGAGGCGGACGTCATTCTTGCCAGCGGCATCATGGGCCGCGCTGCCGTCCCCAGTGGCGCCAGCACCGGCGAACATGAAGCGCTCGAGCTTCGCGACAAGGATTCAGAGCGCTACGGCGGCAAGGGTGTCACGCTCGCGGTGCAGAACATCGAGGAAACCATATCTCCCGGCCTCGCCGGCGCGGATGCGCTCGATCAGATGGGGATCGACAACGCGCTCCTCGAGATGGATGGCACGCCCAACAAGGGAAACCTCGGGGCGAATGCCATTCTTGCCGTGAGCCTCGCGACGGCTCGTGCGGCCGCCGCCGACATCGGGCTCCCGCTATGGCGGTACCTCGGCGGTCCGCTCGCCCGCACCATGCCTGTGCCGATGATGAACATCCTGAACGGTGGCGCGCACGCCACCAACACGGTGGATTTTCAGGAATACATGATCATCCCGGTGGGCGCGGATTCCTTCCGCGAAGGACTGCGCATGGGGACCGAGGTGTTTCACGCGCTCAAGAAGGTGCTCGTCAAGCGAAAGCTCAGCACTGGCGTGGGCGATGAAGGCGGTTTTGCGCCGGACCTGAAGAGCGATGAGGAAGCAATCACGGTCGTACTCGAGGCGATCGAGGGGGCGGGCTTCACCCCTGGACGAGACATCGCCCTCGCACTCGACTGTGCCGCATCGGAGTTGTTTAAGAAGGGCACCTACACGTTCAAGAAGAGTGGCCAGGGGACCCTCGACGCCGCAGGAATGGTGGCGCTGTACACGAAGTGGATCGACACGTATCCCATCGTGTCCATCGAGGACGGGCTCGCGGAGGACGATTGGGACGGATGGAAGCTCCTCACCGAGGCGATTGGCGACCGCTGCCAGCTCGTTGGCGACGACCTCTTCGTCACGAATACCGAACGTCTCGCGCGCGGCATCGACAGCGGCGTCGCCAACTCGATCCTGATCAAGGTCAACCAGATCGGCACGCTGACGGAAACCTTGCAGGCCATCGAGATGGCGCGCGCGTCCGGCTACCTCTCGGTGATCTCCCACCGCTCGGGTGAGACGGAAGACACGTTCATCGCCGACCTGGCAGTTGGCACCGGCGCCGGCCAGATCAAGACCGGTTCGGCGTCGCGGACGGATCGCGTCGCCAAGTACAACCAGCTCCTTCGTATCGAGGAGCAGCTCGGGGGCGCCGCCGAGTATCCCGGCGGGGCGATTTACGGCCTTTGAGCGCGCCCGTCGCCACGAAGGTTCGCGTTCGACAACTCCTGATCGCCGCCGGCGTGCTCGCGGCGGCGATCTTCGCAGTACAGGGCGGCGAGTACGGGACGCGCGACCTCATTCGCCAACGCGCACGGAAAGACGCGCTCCTGCGGACGAACGATTCGCTGCAACGGCTCGTCGACTCGCTGGCGCTGTACAAGCGACGCCTGGAGACTGATCCCGCGCTCCAGGAGCGAATTGCGCGCGAGGAATTCGGGATGGTTCGCGGCAACAAGGAATTGCTCTACCGCTTCACCGAGCCGTGATGCGCTGGCCGAAGCGCGGCCGCGAACAGGGAACGCTCCTCGCCCTCGTGATTCTCTGCGGTGCGCTCTGGGCGTCGACACCGCATTTCGCCACGGCGACCAACTTCGCGAACGTCGCGGAGCAGACGACGATCATCGGCACGCTCGCCGTGGGCATGACGTTCGTGATCCTCACCGGCGGGATCGACCTCTCGGCAGGTTCGCTCGTCGCGGTCTGTGGAATCGTGCTTGGACTCGCGGCCCATCGGGGAATTCCGACGGCACTGGTTGTCGTCGCGACACTCGCGATCGGAATGGTCGGAGGAGCGCTCAACGGTGCGATGATCACCATCGGGAAGCTTCCCCCATTCATCGCGACACTCGGGATGATGAGCGTCGCGCGTGGTGCGGCACTCCTCATGAGTGGCGGGCGTCCGGTGTCTGGTTTTGGCGAGTCGATGCGCGCCGTGAGCGTGATGCGAATCGTTGGTGTTCCGGCGGCGGTCCTCCTCATGCTGGCGATCTACGCTGCGGCTCACGTGGTGCTCACACGAACAGTGTTCGGCCGTTACGTGTACGCGATCGGCGGCAACGAGGAAGCGAGTCGCTTTGCCGGCGTGCCTGTCCTCCTGTACAAGTGGGGCGTGTACGTGGTGAGCGGACTGGCCTGCGCGATCACCTCCATCGTTCTCGTGGCGCGGCTCGACTCCGCGCAGCCCACGGCAGGAACCTCCTATGAGCTGGATGCGATCGCGGCCGTCGTTGTCGGCGGCACGAGTCTCCTCGGAGGCGCAGGATCCGTCCTCGGCACCTTGATCGGCGCGCTGATCATGAGCGTCCTGCGCAACGGTCTCAACCTCCTCGACGTCAGCGCGTATGTTCAGCAGGTCGCGATCGGAATCGTGATCGTGTTGGCGGTCCTCATCGACATGACGCTCCGTCGCCGCCGCACCACGTGAAACCAGGACACATCATGAGACACTCCCTTCTCGGCGCTCTCGCGGCGCTGACCCTGATCTCCTGCGGCAAGGAGAAGCCGGCCGACGCCAAGCCGGTCGTCGCCCTCGTCATGAAGACGCTCAACAATCCGTTCTTCGTCGACATGGAAAAGGGTGCACGACAGGCGGCCGACAGTCTCGGGATCGAGCTGATCGTGCAGGCTCCCGATCGCGAAACGGACGTCGAGCGACAGATGCAGATCGTCGAGAACCTGATCAGCCGCGGCGTGACAGCGATTGCGCTCGTGCCGAGCGGTTCGCGCGAGATCGTTCCGGCGATTGCGAAGGCGAACGCGGCAAATATCCCCGTGATCATCGTCGATACAAAGGTCGATGCGGCGGCGATGGAGAGCGCGCATGCGACCACGAAGACGTTCATCGGCTCGGACAATGAGGATGGTGGACGCCTCGCCGGCGAGTTTCTCGCCACGACGCTTGGCGGGAAGGGAGAGGTCGCCGTGCTCGAAGGCGTGCCGGGACATGAAACGGCGGATTCGCGCCTTCGTGGTTTTCGCGGCGCGATCGCGAAGTATCCGGGAATGAAGATCGTGGCATCGCAGCCAGCCAACATGGAGCGCGACCTCGCCTTCAACGCCACGCAGAACATGCTGCAGGCGCACCCCGGTATCAGCGGAATCTTCGCCTGCAACGACGTCATGGCGCTCGGCGCCGTCGAGGCGGCGCGCACCGCGGGGAAGTCCGCCGTGCGCATTGTCGGCTTCGATGCGCAGGACGAAGCGCGAAAGGCGGTGAAGGACGGACGCATGCTCGCGACGGTCGCGCAGAATCCGACCGAGATGGGGAAGCTCGCGATCATCACCGCCGCGCGTCTCCAGAAGGGCGAGACAGTGCCACAAAACCAGCCTGTCCGGATCGAGCTGATTCATTGAAGCGACTCGGTGTCATCAGCACCCTCGTGTGGGATGTGATCTACCGGCGCGAGGACCTCACTCCAGTGGAAGACTGGGGCGGTGCGACCTATTCGCTGAGTGCGCTGGACGCTTCCCTGGATGCGAACTGGGAAATCGTTCCAATCGTCAAGGTTGGACGCGATCGTGCCGAGGCGGCTGCATCATTTCTCGCATCCCTCGTTCGCATGTCCGGCGACGCGCCTCGCATCGTCGACGAACCGAACAATGCGTCTGAGCTTCGCTACGTCACAGACGAAACGCGCACGGAGAGGTTGTCGGGAAGAGTCCCCGCGTGGACGTGGGACGAGTTACGCGCCGAACTTCTGCGCTCGGCACCTGATGCGCTCTATGTGAACTTTCTGAGCGGGTGGGAGATCGATCTCGACACCGCCAAGGCATTGCGTGCGGCGTTCGATGGTCCGATCTACGCGGACATCCACATGATGGTGTGGAAACCGGCTGCGGGTGGACGTCGAACGCTGACGCCGATCGTCAACCTGGACGAGTGGCTCGCGTGTTTCGACTATGTGCAGGTGAACGAGGATGAAATGCGCACGATTGCCGGGGATGAAGCGGCGCTGGTTTCGCGGGCGCATCATGCTGGCGTTCGGTTCGTGGCCGTGACGTACGGAAAAAGCGGCGTGCATTGGTGGATGCCCTCCTCGTCGGGCGAATCGCGGCCGAGTGCGCTCGTGGAAGGAGCAGCGGCGGATCCGACGGGTTGTGGAGACGTGTGGGGCGCTACGCTCTTCGCGCGAATCCTGTCGGGCGATTCGCTCGAACGAGCTCTTGACCGTGCGAATCGCGCTGCACACCGCAACGCCTCGCACCGGGGAGTTCGTGATCTGGCCAGAATCCTGCGGGATTGACGGACATGGCTCAAATGGCGCTACTCCCGATCGCACCGATCGTCCTCCTCCCGTTCATTGTCGTCTTTTTCATTCTCATCTTCCCGCTCTGGCTCGTCGCAATAGCGCTGCTGGGCGCGCTCATGCTGGTCGCGCGGGGGCTCGATTACCTATTGCGCCTGGTCGGAATGACGACACCGACGGCGCTGGCGCGAGGGGTAAGCAACGCGTTTCATTGGACGCTCAGTTGGGGCGGGCTCGCCAACAGGCGAGACCGTCCCCCGCCGCCCAAAACCTAGATTCCAGCGATCGGAACTCGGAACTGAGAACTCGGAACTCATAACTCAGATCTCAGAGCTGCGAGCTCGGAAATCAGAAATCGGAAATCGGAAATCGGGTTTGCTTCGTCTCCGATCTCCGATTTCCGACGTCCGATTTCCGATATCCGAGCTCTGAACCGCTGAGCTCTAAAAGTGCTTCGCTCAGCCCATGATCACAGTTCGCGCAGCCATATGTTGCGGAATGATATCGGCGCGCTTGGATCACCATGCGACTGCAGGAGAATCGGGAGTGCGTCGTGCTTCTTGTAGTCCGGGATACCGATGTATTTCGTCACGCCCTTGAGCGTGAAATTGTTCTGGACGAGCACACCATTGTGAAACACGGTTTCGGTCGCGGGAGTCGCAACTGAGCCGTCCGCATTGAACGTGGGCGCATTCCACACCACGTCGTAGCTCTGCCACTCCCCTGGTTTGCGCGCGGCGTTGACGAGGGGCGGATTCTGCTTGTAAATCGAACCCGCCTGACCGTTCACGTAGGTCGGGTTCTCGTACGAGTCCATGATCTGGAGCTCATAGCCACCGTCACCCAGGTGGCCCATGAAGACGCCGCTGTTTCCGCGAGCCTGGCTCGTGCCGGTGATACCCTCGGGGATCTTCCACTCGATGTGCAGCTGGAAGCTCTTGAAGCTGCGCTTCGTCTTTATGTCGCCTGTCTTCTTGTCCACCGTGAACGTGCCGTCACCATTGACGGTCCAGCCGGCCGCGCCGCCAGTGCGCGCCGAGACCCACTCGTCGAGCGACTTTCCGTCGAAGAGCCGGATGGCATCCGAAGGCGCCTCGGCGTTCGTCTTTCCGGGAGTGACAATCCTGGGCACGGGCGTCCAGTACTCGGTGTCTTCCGGCTTCATCTGCTTTGGCTGCTGCGCCGCGAGCGCCCAGGGAAGTGCAAGGAGGAGTAATGCCTTCATGATTGGTCTCGAAGAGTTTACAGTGATTGACTGAGCGACCGTGTAGCCGAGCAACGGTCTACTGATCCGTCGCCATTTTTGGCTTGCTTGACTTGAGCTTGCTGTCGTAGAACTCCAGCACGCGCTTTTGCATGTCGAGGAAATCCTCCGCGCTTGCCGTGCCACCGCCGTGACCGCCGTTCGCGTAGTTCACCCAGATCACTTCCTTGCCCAGCCGGCGGAGCGCGTAATACATCTCGCGCGTGTTGTCGGCGGGGACATTCGAGTCGAGCGCCCCCGTGACGAGGAGGAGGGGCGTGGTGATGCGATCCGCGAACATGATCGCGGAATGCGCAACGTACTTCTGTGGTTGTGCCCACAACGTCGCGCCGAGACGATCCTGCGTCTTCTCCGCGGCGTTCACATTGCGCACGCCAAGCCGCGGTGAATCCGTGTAGAAGGAGATCATGTCGACTTTTCCCGAGATGTTCACGGCAGCCTTGAAGCGCGGCGTCTGCGTGATGAGAAGATTCGTCGCGTACCCTCCGTAGCTCTGTCCCTGCAGCGCGAGCTTCGCCGAATCCGCAACTCCCATGTCGATCAGCTTGTTGGCGGCAGCAGTCACGCCCTTGAGCCACGCTTCGCCGGGGAAGCCGATGTCGAAGCCGACGGAAGGATGCACGACCACGTAGCCGTGACCCGTGAGGACGTTCGCGCGGACATCGAAGTTATCGTCGAAGAATTCCTCGTAGACCTCGAACACCGTAGGGTACGGCTTTCCCCTTTCGTAGTCGGCAGGGTAGTAGACGACCGCGCGGCGTGGCTTGCCGTCGGCGTCGAGGTATGAGACGAGTTCGGTGGAGCCAAGCGCTTTCGCCGCGAGCTGCGGATTGGATTCGACGATCCGGCGCAGGTCTCCGAGATCAGCGTTGGCCGCGTACAGGTCCGCTGGGCGGTTCCCGTTTGCGATCGACAACACGAGCGTCTTTCCATCCTTCGAGAGACGAAGCCCCGAGTACGAACGCGCATCCTTCGCCAACGTCTTCAGCTCCTTCGTGGTGCGATCGTAGCGAAGAATTCCACGTTCCCACTTGGCGCGCGACGCAGACGTGAAGAAGATCTGCTTTCCATCGTCGCTCCAGGCCTGCGCGGTCACGCGCGGGAGGGCCTCATCAGAGTCGCTTGCGGCGATGATCTTCTCCTTCGCGCCTGATGCAATGTCGAGGAGCCAGAGGCCTTCCTTGTTCGACACGAGGAGCGCGTCATTGGCAGGCGAGTAACGCGAAACAGAGAAGCGCTCGAGCGCGGCCTTGTCGCGTGCGGCCTTCGAGGTGTCGGGTGTCTCGCCACGCTTCGGTTCCGGAGCGCCAGCAACGAGTTTCGATCCGCTGTCCGTGGTGGACGCGAGATAGACGCGACCATTGTTCGAGTACGCGTAGTGCTTTCCGTCCTCCGCCCACACCACCTGCATCCCCTTCGTGGTCGCGCGGAGCGTTTTTTCGACGCCGCTCGAATCGCGCATGCGCAGTGCGGTCTCCGAGTTGAAGGAGTCGTAGTCGGTCTTCTTCTGGATGTCCGCCGAATAGTTCACGGCGCTCATGTCGTCGGCGATCACATAGTTCGCGAGCATCGTCTCCGGAACGCGCTCCGTCACCTTTCCAGTGGCCACCTCGATGGCCACGACGCTACGGATATTCCCCTGTCGCCGAATATCGTCCCACGCGAGGAAAGGATCCTTGCTGTTCTGTACGAACACCGGCCCCGAAGTCATGTTGGCGAAGACGTCCCGCGCCCGCTTTCGCCACGCGTCGGTGTGCACCGCCACCACGACGCTTTTCCCATCGGCCGACCAGCGAATGTCGCTGTTTTCGGCGACGTACTTGCCCGCCGGTAGCTTCAGCGTCGTCGTCTTGTTCGTGCTCCGGTCCCAGACGACCGGCTCGAGGACGTCGCCGTTGAACATCAACATCGCGAGCCGGCGACTGTCCGGCGCCCACCGAACGTTACGCACCGCACTCTTGTCCTTGAACACGTCCGTCGTTGCGCCCGTCTTCGTATCAACGATCGACACGCGAACGGGGGTGACCCGCAGGTAGGTGGGATCGCCGTCGTGGCGGTAGTCCTGTCCGTACGCGTCGCGTCGAAGCGAGGGCGTGATCACAACGTAGCGGCCGTCGTCCGACAGATCCGGCTGGCCGAGTGAAACGATGTTGAGGGCGTCTTCCGCGATGAATGGCGCAGCCTTGCTGACGGCCGGCCGAACGGCCGGTCCGCTCACCTGCTGCGCCGGGAGCGATTGGAGGGAGACGAACAGGATCGCGAGCGTGATGGTCCGCATATGCACGTCGTTGGAGTGGGGTTGGCCCCTGAAGGTGCGTAGTCAGCGCCCTCAGTGCCAGCCCCGCGCTGGAGGGGCCTGCGGCGCGAAGCATGACTTCGGCACCAACGAAGTATTGGTCGCCACATCCGGCATCCCGTAACCTCCCCGAGCGTCATACGACGACTCGTGCGAGCCATCATGCCCGGCGCGCGTGCAAACACTCCTCCCCTTACAGGACCCAATGAGAAAGATTCTGGCAGCTCTCGTCATCGGCTGTTTCGCCACCAGCAGCGCAGTCGCGCAGCAGGCGGCGGGCGCCACGGCGTCAATCACCATCGCCACCACGCTGTATCTCTCCGCCAGTGGAACGGCCGTCACGTTCACGACGCCGACCGAAGCGGACTTCAACGCCGGCTACATCAGCAGCGCGACGACCACCGCGATCAAGTTCGCGGGCAACGTGCGTCATTCGGTGGTCGGATGGACCGCAGCGACGAGCATGACGGGTACGCTCGGACTCGGCGGCGCCGTGGATCCGGTGAACGGCGCGAAGGCCGTCAGCGACCTGCAGTGGTCGACCGATGCAGGCGTCACGAACACCGGTTTCGTCGCCAGCACCACCTCCGTCAGCGGCGCCAAGATCGTGAACCAGCATGCCCGCGGCGACTCGCGCCTCACTCCGAAGAACGTCACGTACCGCATGCTCCTCAACTACGCGACGGATACCCCGGGCAAGTACGACCTCGGCTTCACGTACACGATCATCGCGGACTGATCCCACTTCCATCGCGAGCGAGAACACACATGTCGTTTCGCAAGCAATGCGCTGGCCGGTGCGCCTCGGCCCTCGAGTTTCTCGGGGGTCGCGGACGCATCGTCCTCGCGTTGGCGGCCACGCTCGTCGCCGCCCAGCAACTGCACGCGCAGTTTTCCGTGCAGCCAGTCATCGTCACCGCCACGCCCGTCGACAGTGCGCTCGTCGCCGTCGTCACCGTTCGAAATCAGTCGGCAGTGGAGAAGCAGTATCACTTCTCGTTCGCCGACTTCGACCAGGATGTGGATGGTGGCCATTCCTTCCACCCCCTCGGGAGCAATGCCGCCAGTTGCAATGGGCGCGTGCGTGTCTCCCCGTCCGGGACCACGCTCCTCCCTGGCGAACGCGCGGCGATCCGGCTCACACTGAGCGCCGCGGACCGTGAGTGCTGGGGTGTGCTCCTCGTCGAGGAGGACGCGCGCGGGACTGTGCGCGGGCTTCGTGCGGGGAGCCAGATTGCCGTGAAGCTCTACCTCACCACCCCGCGCTCGACGCTCGACGCGTCGATCGGGAGCGTGACGTCATCCATCGACACGGCGGGCGTGCACGTCACGTTCGAGATGCGGAACAGCGGCTCAGCACCGATGCGGCCCCAGGGGCGTGCCGAGATCCGCACACCCGCTGGAGACGCGATCGGGGCCACGGAAGTGGAGGCGTTCAGCATTCTCCCAGGGCATTCGCGACGGATGCATGTCACGGTGGCGAAGCAACTCCCGCCAGGGAAGTACGTCATCGTCCCAATCCTCGATTTCGGCGGAAGCTTTCTCGCAGGCGGGCAGGGGCTCCTGACCGTCCCGTGACCGTTCGATCCATGCGCGTCCTCGTCACGCTTGCGACAATTGCCTGCCTGCGGCCGACAACTGCTTCGGCACAGTCGACGTGCGACACGGGCAAACCGGACAAGGTCGTCACCGTCGTGACGCCTTCTGCCGGCACGATCCCGACGCCTGGCGTCGCAGAATTCAATGCGGGATCGAGTGAGTCGGTGAGTTACAACGTGAGTGTCACGCCGCAGGTCGGGGGATTCTGGCTCCTCTGCCTTGTGACGTTCAGCGCGAACGCAGGCACGGTGAACGGATACACGAAACCGATAACGGATTTCGAGTTCAGCATGGACGGCACGACGTGGACTCCCTTCAGCACCACACCGGTACTGGTTTACACCGCGAAGGGAGCACTCACGGTCACGGTATTCGTGCGGTCGCGGCTGTCCTATGCGCTGGATCAGCCGTTGTCGGCAACCACGCCGGCGCTCTACGGCCCCGTGTCGTTCGAGATCAAGGCTCTGTTCTGACATGCGGTCGACACTCCTCATCATCCTGGCGACGCTCGGGATGATTCCCGTGCGCGCGTCGGGACAACAACGCTTCACTGGTGCACGCTCCGCCCCCGTCGCGGCAATCGTCGCTCCTCGCGCATATCACGAGGACGAGAGAGCAGCGGCGCCGATGCCCTCTGCAATTCCCGGTTCCATCGCCACCCTGTCCTTCGCCATTCCCGGCAAGTCGCGCACAGGACCTGCGAGATTCACACTCAGCGCCGCCGAGGGCGTCCGATTGTTCGGCGACACACTCGGCACACTCGACGCTGACGCGGATGGAATGCTACCGATCACGTTCAGCGTACCAGCCGGGCGAAATGCCGGGGGTGTGGATATCGCGCAGGTCACGGTGCTTTGGGCCGACGGGAGCCGCTGGACGGGCGTGGCGCGTGCCTCTGTCCTCCCTCGCTATGCACTCCGCATGAATCTCCGCGTCGACGATGCGGTGCCAGTGAAGGGGCGAATGCGCGTGAGTGCGTTCATTACGAACGGCGGAAACGTGACGGACACCGTACGCGTCTCGTGCGATGCAGGTGCGCTCTGGGCAGTGGCGTGCGATGGAAACACCATGATCGTACCAGCGGGTGCGGTTGTACAGCGAAGCATTACCCTGAGCTGGCCGACTTCGACCTCACCCGGCGATGCTCGCCTCCTTCACGTGAGCGCCAAGGGAGCGGGAAACGTCGCGACCGCGTCTCTCCTCGTGCGAGTGCCTGCGACAATGTCGAATGACGATCGCTGGATGACCGCGGCGACGAGCGTGTTTGTCGGATCGGATACCCGATATGGATCATCCGGCTCAGGATCGCTCGCGCTCGAATCGACCGTGCAGCTCGATCCGGAATCATGGCTTGCCCTTGCCCTGAGGAAACGAGGCACGGACGGAGGTTCGGGCGCGCGCGTGTTCGCGACGGAGATGAACGGCGGCGGCAGCCGGGTCGATTTTCGCCGGCCGGGACTCGGTGTTCGAGCCGGTGATGTACTTCGGCCCATTCGCGGGCTCCTCGATGCGCTTGCAGTTGGACAGGGCATCGACGTCGACGTATCGGCCGGCCAATCGCGCATCGGCGCGCTTGTAACACAATCGCATGCGGGCAGTGAAGGAGTATTCGCGAAGCAGACCGCTCAAATCGAGGCGAGCACCGACACGCGCTATGGTTCCTTCGGCGTTCAGGCTTCTCAGCTCCGCGGCATTGGTTCGAACGCGGGGGCAGACGAGACGGCGCAATCGCTCGGAGTTCGACTCCTGTCGGCGGAAGGCTCACGCCAGCGCTTCTCCCTCGACGTTGGCGCCATTCGAATTGCTGGTCCGCAGTCCCATACGGATCCGGCCATCGACTTGAGCTATGATGCTCAACCCACTCCGGGGGGCGCGTCAGTCAACGCGCGACTCAGGCAAACGACGGCGGCGTACTCCAACGCCGCGGTGATGCCCAATCTGACCTCGGTCGGCGCCGCGTTACCACTGAGCTCCATGCTCACCGTCACCGTCGCCGGATCGAGCACGAGCCGTCGGATCGCAAACGACTCGACCGAGCGTGCCGACGCGATCTCAGGTGCCGTCGTCCTGAATGCGCGGGGTGTGAGCAGTCAGATGGCCGCCAGCGAAGTGGGTGATCGGCGAATCGTGAGCGGGTCGGTCTGGCTCCCCCTTCGTCGCCTTGTCATCGACCTGTTTGCGCAGAAGGGACTCGGCGTGGCGCGCGATTCTTCGGGGCGCGATCACGTACAAGGCGGCGCGCGATGGACGATGTCGAGCGGCTGGCTCTGGACCGGCATGAGCTTCAGCCGCGATGTCCAGCTCGAGACAGCCGGCGCGCTTCTCCTCGGAACGCATCAGGTGGAATTCGGAACGACCGGCGTATCCTCTCTCTGGAGCAGATTCACCACGCCAATTCGCAATGGCCTGCAAATCGTGAGCGGCATCGAGCACACGAGTCTCGCTACGGCGGGCGGTTCCTGGCGGCTTCTGGCCGGCGTGAAGCAGACGCTCGCCGTCCCGCTTCCAGTACGCCGCCCTGCGGCAGCGAATGGAGTGGTCTTCGAGGATATGGACAATGATGGCGTGCGCGATGCCGGCGAGCCGGCCGTCGCCGGCGTCATCGTGCGCTTCGGAGACGACCATCTCCTCACTGGCATAACAGGGACATTCGCGTTTCCCGATCGGGGACAACGCGCGGACCATCTGGACGTCGATCTGTCTTCACTCCCTGAAGGGCTGGTACTTCCACCTGCAGCAAAGCTCCCGTTGCGCGGACAAGCCAACATCGCCCTTGTGAGAACCGGATCACTGGTCGTCGTGCTTCGTGCACGACGCGCGGACGGAACACTGACGAGCGAGATCCTCGCACCAGACGGTTGCGTCGTGAGCGCGGTGTCTGCGGACGGCCGCACGCGCGACGAGACCGCGCGCGCGGGTGTAGCGACCTTCGACGGGATGATGCCTGGGGAATACTCGGTCTCGATTCCCGGCTCGGAGGGGAGCACCACGATGGTGCGAATACAGCCGGGACAAAGGGCGCGCATCGATGTTGCAGCTCCAGCGGCGCGAGAGATCCGGTTCGGACCGGCGCCGCGATAAATCAAAAAATGGGCGGCCGGCAAATACTGCCGGCCGCCCTTTCAACTCACGATGCGGAGGCGACCTTCAGCGAGTTCACGATCGACTCGACGACGCCGTTTCCGGGGAGGAGGACGATGTGAGCCGCGCAAGCGGCGTCGTGCTCCCCGACCGTGAAGGCTGTTTCGATACAGAGACCGAACGCCGCGGCACTGTTCCGCCGAAAACGTGCGAGCAGATCCTCCGGCGGTGTGATACCGAATGATGGAACGGAGATCATGATGATCCCACCCAGCACCGTTCCGAGCGCGCCGGCATACGCGCCGGCAAGAATATTCGCCGTTTCTGAGACACAGGACTCGGTCGTGGCGTCGAACTCGCCGGCGGGGATCTCTGGGAGGCCGAGAAGGCTGGCGCTGAGGTTACGGGCGCGCGTGAGGGGCATGACGAAAAGGAGACAACCGGTCACGTCGCCGAGCATCTGCATGGCCACAACGACGTGCGGTTCGCCATCCTCTCCGAGGACGCTGGTGATGTCACCGATGCGAGCGACCGTGAGCCGCGGAACGCTGATCATCGTACGCTGCCCCAGGAGCTGGGCAAGCGCCGACGCCGCGTTCCCGCTCGCAATGTTCACGAGCTCGCATAGCGCATCGCGGGCGCGATCATCGAGCGTGATCATGCTGCCCTGGCGATCATGACGTCTTTCAGGGCCTGGATGACACGCGCCGGATCGAAGGGCTTCACCACGAAGCTTCTCGCTCCCGCCTGTAGTGCTTCCGCAACGATTTGCTGCTGTCCCATCGCGCTGCACATGACGATGCGCGCGTCGGGATGCCGCCGGCAGATCTCCCGAACTGCGTCGACGCCGCCAAGCTCAGGCATGACCATGTCCATGAGCACGATGTCGGGACGAATGGCGTCATACTGCTCGATCGCGGCGCGGCCGTTCGCGGCCTCTCCGACGACGTCGTAACCAGCCTGCACGAGAATTCCACCCAGCATCGTGCGCATGAAGAGTGCGTCGTCGCACACCAGAACTTTGTACGGCATTGGATCTATTTAGGAGTGTCTGAAGGAGCTCGCATGCGCGTACACCGTCGGTGCGACGGGACGAAGCTCGGAGCGATGATTGTGCAGGCTTTCGGCATGCCCGACGAATAGCCGACCATGTGCCGCGAGCCGGCGGGTAAGGCGCGAGACTACCGCAGCCTGGCCTGCGCGCGAGAAGTAGATGAGCGCATTGCTGCAGAACACCAGGTCGAACGCACCGCGCACGGGATACTCCTCCTCGTTCAGGTTGACGCGGACGAAGCGCACCGCGTCCCGCACGCGTGCGCAAACGCTCATGAGGCCGGAGCGAGTGCCGGTCCCACGGAGCATGAACCGGCGGAGATAGGAAGGGGGAAACTCTGCACCCTTCGCGATGTCGTATTCCCCGCGGGATGCGACGTCGAGGACACGCGTGGAGATATCCGACGCGACGATTTCGATCGTCCATCCTTCCGTCTCTGGAAGGAGATCGATGAGGGTCATTGCGACGGAATAGGGCTCCTGTCCCGTGGAGCAGGCTGCACTCCACACGCGAACGTGTCGCCCGCGCAGTCGCTCGTTGCCTTCGCGGCGCCAGAGTGGGCAGAGCTCGTCGGCGAGATAGCGATAGTGCGCGGTCTCGCGAAAGAAGCGCGTTTCATTCGTCGTCACGAGATCCAGCAGGCGCACGAGTTCGAGCCCGGTGGCGTCACCCCTCACGATCTCGAGATACTCGCCATACGAGCGCAGGCCGCGCTCGCGCACGCGCCGCGCGACCCGCCCGACCAGGAGCTGCCGCTTGCCGGGGCCCAGTGCAATTCCGGATGCGTCGCCGATGAGGCGCTGGAAGCCGGCGTACTCGCGCGTCGTGATCTCGCGTACCTCCTCTCGAACCGGGAACGTCATGCGACGCTGAGGTGATCGGCACACAGGTCGCTCGCGTCCAGGCAGCGATCGATGTCGAGGATGATGACGAACGACTTGCCTGCTTCCGCCATGCCGCGAATGAAGGCGGTGTTGATCCGGGCACCAAATGATGGCGCGGGTTCGATGGCACTGTCGTCGAGGTCGAGGACCTCGATCACGGCGTCCGTGATGATTCCCATGACGATCGTCGTTTCGCCGTCCGTGAGCTCGACGATCACGATGCAACTGCGGGGCGTCACGTCGCGGTCGCGAAGACCAAAGCGCGCGGCGAGGTCGACGACCGGGACGACGCGCCCGCGGAGGTTGATCACCCCCCGCACGGCGGGCGGCATCGCCGGGACGCGCGTCAGGTCGGCGTACTCGATGATCTCGCGCACACGCAGGAGGTCGACGGCATATTCGCCGCCATCGAGCGCAAAACTCAGGAATTGCGTGCGCGATTCCGCATGCGTGCTGGGAACGGTGTTCATGGCCGAACCAACCAGATGATGTCGTCTGAAGGAGCCGGCTCAGCCACCGGCCACGTCGAGCGCTGATACATGCTGTCGTCAGTGTGGCCCGCGTCGGGCGCGTCAGCCACGCGCCGCCGGCCGGCCCCCCGTGATAGCAGGCGAAGAGCAAGGACAGCTACGCCAACCGTGGCAAGACTTCCCACGAGTTGCGGAATGAGGTGTGTCAGGCGCATTGGGAGAGCATCGAGAAGAGATGAGGAACGTCCAGAATCAGTGAAACGCGACCATCGCCGAGGATCGTCGAGCCGGACACGCCTGGCACGCGATCGAAGATCCGGTGCAGGGGCTTGAGAACGGCTTGGTACTCTCCGATCAGCGCATCGACGACGAGGCCGAACTGCCGGCCGTCATGCGAGACGATCACGAGATTCTCGCGCGCCGCGGCATGGCTGGTCGTGCCGAACAGCGAGCCGAGTCGCGCATACGGCATCGCGGTCCCGCGTACGTAGAGCACACCGCACCGGTCGTTCGAGGCCTCCAGAGGAGGCATCATGAGACACTCGCAGACCACGTCGCTCGGAATCACATACCGCTCGTTTGCCACGTCGACCACGAATCCTTCGATGATGGCGATGGTGAGCGGAACACGGATCGAGACCGACGTACCGGCGCCCGGCACACTCCGCACCGACAGTGCGCCGCGGAGTGACTCCACGTTCGCGCGCACGATGTCCATGCCGACGCCACGCCCGGAGACACTGGTGATGCTCGCGGCCGTCGAGAAGCCGGGCTGGAAGATGAGCGCGTCCAACTCGTCGTCGGTCAGTGTTGCATCTGCGCTGATCAAACCTCGCGCGATCGCAGTCGAGCGGATGCGGTCGCGCCGAAGACCGGCGCCGTCGTCCTTCACCGAGATCACGACGGCGCCGCGCTCGTGCACGGCTCGAATACGAATTGTCGCGGTGACGGGCTTGCCGGCGAGCTCGCGCTCGGCGCGCGATTCGATTCCATGATCCACCGCGTTCCGGACCATGTGTACCAGCGGATCGCGCAGTTGCTGCACGATCGACGCATCCACTTCGATGTCCTCGCCCTCTGTCACCAGCTGCACGCTCTTCCCCTGCGCGGCCGCCACGTCGCGGACCGTACGCGCAAGGGGACGGAACACCGTGCCGAGCGACACGAGTCGCAATTGCATCACCCGCTCCTGCAGTTCGCTGAGGGCGCGATCGAGCTCCTCCGACGCGGCGAGCGCGTCGTCACGTGAGGCGCCAGTCACGAGGCGCTGATGCAGGCGCTGCTTCGCCACGGCGATTTCACCGTTCAGCATCAGCATCGTGTCGAGCTTCTCCATGTCCACCCGAAGGGCGCGCATCGCCGTGGATGTCGCCATCGACGCGTGGTCCGGCGACGCGATGAACGTCTCATCGACAGCGGCGCTCTCGCTCACCGATGCGGCGAGCTTCGCGAGAGCGACGCGGTCCTTCTCGGTGATGGAAACTGTGCGGCCGGCCGCCTCGTCGGCGATCATGCCACGCAACGCGTCCGAGGCGTGCAGGAGGAGCGTGACCTGTGCGGTCGTGATGGGTGCGACGTCCGAGCGCAGGAGCTCGAGTGCGTCCTCGAAGAGATGCGCATACTCGGCCACGGCGGGAAAGCCGACGACGGGTGCGCCGCCCTTGATGTTGTGCGCGACGCGAAAGATCGCGGCGCGCACATCGGTGTGGTCGGTGTCGGGCGTCAGCGAAAGGAGTGCCGCGACGATCGCATCGAGTCCATCGTACGACTCGTCCACGAAAACCTGCCGCAGGTCACTGAGATCCAACGGTGCACCCATGCCAGTGCTCATCGCCGCAACACCGGGAGCTGGTTCCATTCAGGGCGCTGGTCGGCGGTGATGATGGCGCTGGCAGCATATGCGCCGAGGAGACCGAGGACATCGCGGTCGCACTCTCCCAGTGATTTCCGCTGGGGGATCAACCGGTTGATGACAATTGCTCCCACCACGCGATCGAGCACCTTGAGCGGCACGACCGCGGCGGCCGAGAAATCATCCCGATGGGCGAGATGGGGATGCTCCGGCGTGACGACGACCTCACCCATTCGCACCATGCCCCCGAGTGTGCTCTCGTGCAACGAAACCGCTGCATCGTCATCGAATGCGGCGCCCGCGCCGGCAATCGGAACGAGGGACCCGATGGTGTTGTCGACGGAATAGATCAGGAATTCCGCGCTCCCGATGACAGTGACCAGGATGTCCTGCAAACGTCGCAGGGCGACGGCACCGCTCGACGATTCCACGAGTGATCGCATCGCGACGAGGAGTTTGAGGAGCTTGTCATTCTGCGCATCGATGTTGAGGAGGAGCTCGGAGAGGTTGTGGTTGGCCGCAGCCATGTGCTCCAGCTGCACCTGGAGACGATCCGATTCGTCCAGCGCGAGCGCGAGATCGTCGTCGAGTTCCAACGCGGCCGGCTCGAAGGTGTGGGCGATCATGCGGCACCACAGAGGTGACGGCTCAACTGGTTGCGAATCCGTCCGAGGTACTCGGCGCGCTCGAGGGGCTTGGTGAGGAAATCGTTGCACCCCGCCTCGAACCCGGCGATCACATTGTCCACGTCACTGAGGCTCGTGGCCATCAGGATTGGTATGTCCATGGTTTCCGGTTCAGACCGCAGGAGGCGACAGGCCGTAAAGCCGGCCATCGGCGGGTGGGCGATGTCCATTACGATGAGGTCGGGGCGCTCGCGGCGCGCAATGCGCAGCCCGTCCTCCGCCGTCGGGGCGTCGAGGACTTCGTAACCTTCGAGCCGTAAGAGCAACTGCTGCCACATGAGCGCAGTTGGTGAGTCGTCGACGATCAGGATGCGGTTCATGCGAAGCAGGTTACCGCGCCCTGATCGAGGCGACCAATACTTCGTTGCTTTCGAACTCATGCCTCGCGACTCGTCGTCGGCGAGGCAGTACGTCTACACCCTTGTTGTCTGCCGCGGGTGGCCCTGCGTGATCTCGTGGAGCATGTCGAGCACCAGGAGGATGGAGGTTCGCGACTCGTCGGCGCGCGTCAGCACGTCGAGCCCCCAGGGGATACTGAGACCATCCAGATGCACTGCCACCGTACCCGCCGGCGGATCCGCGCATTGCGACTCGAACGCCACACCCCAGCCTCGTCCTTCCGCGACGAGCGTCCAGACCGTCTTCAAGCCCTCGTAAGTGTTGTTGATCGTTGGCTGAAAGGCGTGACGCGTAAACTCGGCGAATACCTGGTCGTAGAGCACCGGCTGGAAGGCTCGCCGCATGAAGAGGAAGGGAAGATCGCGAAGCTCGTTCACATCAATCGATGAGCGGGATGCGAGCGGACTGTCGGCGGAGACCAACGCGCAGTTGAGGGAGTCCTCGAGGAGACGGTCGCGCCGGATTCCACGCGCTTCGACGAGCGTGAGCGGGCTTCCATTGCAGACGCCGAGATCGATGCGCGCGGCGCGCAGCGCTGCCGGTTGCTCTGCTGTTGCAAGCTCCGCGAAGCTCAGCTCAGTGTCGGGGCACTCGAGCGCGCATCGCCGGAGGATTTCCGTAATGAGGAAGCGCGCGTCGGGAGTGGGTACCGCGCCGACCAGGCAGCGCGCGCGCACGCCCCGCTCGGCGCGATGCGCCTCGGCACTCAGCGATGACGCCTCGGCGAGGATGCTGCGCGCGCTTCGATGAAAGGATTCCCCGGCTGCCGTCGGCGTCGCCCCACGCGCCGCCCGCTCGAGGAGTTGAACCCCGACCGCGCGCTCGAGGTCGCGTATTTGTCGCGAGAGCGCCGGTTGCGTGAGCTCGAGCCGCTCAGCTGCGCGCCCGAAACTCTGCGCATCGACGACCGCCGTGTAGTACCGGAGATGACGCAGCTCGATCGAGAGCGCGGCCGACGTCTCCTCTTCCTCGACCTCCACCGACACCTCCCGCGGGCCTGCCGGGACCGCGATTGGCGCGCGCCCCGCTGCCTTGCGGTCTTCCGCCGCGAGGCGACGGATCACGTCCAGCACCGTGCGGATGACCGGACGCCGGTCCGCTGCTCGATACATCATCGCGTGCGCCATCGGGATCCTGAAGTCCGCGAGCGGAATCATGGCCATGTCGGACGTCGCGATCCCTGGCATTTGCGTGCCGATGAACGCGAAGCCCTGGCCGGCGCTCACCATTGCCGCGAGGGAAACGACCTCCTCGAAGTCACGTCGCTGTTGCGGGCGGAATCCCACGCGCTTCATCTCCGCCGTCAGGAGGCGATCGAACTCCGACACGTTCGATGGCTGCAAGGCGAGGAGCGTCTCGTTCCGCAGGTCATCGAGGTGGATGACGTCCCGCGTTGCCAGTGGATGATCGCGAGCGATGACGATGGCGTCGAAGACGTCGTGATCGAACACCTCCGACACGAGCATCGGATAGCCGGCCGGCATCGGGGCACCGAGCCCGATGTCCACCTCCAGCTTCTGCAGTGCGTTCCACTGTTTTTTTCCGACTGCCTCCACGACCTCCAAATCGATATGGGGGTATTCGGCCTGCAAACGCGCCACGATCCGCGCAATGAGGCCGGACGTCAGGCTGCGCGTGCCGCAACACATGACGCACCGGCCAGCGGCACCACGGCTCGAACCACGCGCCTGTTCCAGCGCATGATCGAGCTGCTTGAGGATATGCCGGGCGGACACCAGGCAGACTTCACCGGCGGGCGTGAGACGCGTTCCGCGCGGGCCGCGCGACAAGAGGTCCACTCCGATCTCACGCTCCAGATCGTGGATCTGGCGAGTGAGTGCGGGTTGGGCAAGATGCAACCGCGCCGACGCGGCAATGAACGTCGACTCCTCGGCAACGGCGATGAAGTACCGCAGGTGACGCAATTCCACGTCGTCGCTCCTGCCAGTGGTGGGCATGTTCAACCTACCAGCCGATGCGCGATTGCGTGAGAGATGCTGCGGGCATGGGAACGCAAGAAACGAAGTATTGGAACGCCTCCCCCATGCCGGATACACTCCTCGGCGTACCCTGAGTCACAAGGAGCGCATTGTTCAGCAATGACGGTGTCGGTGGCGCAATCGCCGCGTACGAGCTGCTGACCGAGCGGCTCGAGGACGCCGTTGCGCGCGCACGAGACGACGGAAGGAGCGACTACGTGCTCCTGATCGTGGACGTGGACGGTTTCACGGCAGTCAGCGCGAGTTATGGGAAGGAGGCGTCGGCTCGCCTCCTCGACGCCCTTGGTCACCGAATTCGCGCGTGTCTCCACGAGGAGGACGTCACGGCGCGCTACGGCTGCGATGAGTTCTTCATCCTGGTGCGCTGCTCGGGGGACAGTCACGTCGCCGCCGCGGTCTCCGAGCGCATGCGCGGCCAGTTGGCGAGCCCGTTCGCCATCGAGGATCGCCTCATCGCCGTCTCGGTGAGCGTCGGGATCGCGCGCGTGCGTCCGTCGCACCACTGTGCCTCCGACGTCATTCGTGACGCTTATGCCGCCGTGCACCACGCAAAGATCGAGGGCGGAAACCAGTGCACGCTCTTCGATGCCGGCATGCACGAGAAGACGCGGGCGAGACTTCACCTCGAAGCCGAACTGCGGCAGGCGTTCGATCGCCGCGAGTTCGTGCTGCACTACATGCCGATCGTGTCCGTGATGACGGGACGGCTGGTGTCGCTCGAAGCGCTCATTCGCTGGGCGCACCCTACTCGCGGTTGCCTCCCGCCGGCGGAATTCATCGACGTCCTCCTGGCGACTGGTCTCATGAAGGAGGTGACGCGATGGATCGTCTCGGATGTCTGCCGACAACTGATCACCTGGCGCCGCCATGAAACGTGGGGCGACGCGCACGTGTCCATCAACGTCAGTCCGCGACAATTGGAGCCCGGCTTCGTCGAGGACGTCACGGCGATTCTCGAAGAGACCGGTGTGTCGCCGGGCTGGATTGCGTTTGAAATCACGGAAGACGTGGAGCTCGGGGGAGGGGAGCGCACCATTCGCGCGCTCAGCGACCTGAGAGACCGTGGCATCCGCGTGCGGCTCGACGATTTCGGCACGGGGTATTCGTCGCTCAGCTACCTGCAGCGTCTTCCGATTCATGGGCTGAAGATCGACCGCTCGTTCCTGGACCACATCGAGAGCAATCCAAACCGGCGCGAGATCGTCGGTGCCATCATCCGCCTCGCGCATGTCCTTGGCCTCGACGTCGTGGCCGAGGGAGTCGAGCGGCAGACGCAGGAAGATGCGCTGCGTGCACTGCACTGCGACCTCATTCAAGGATTCCACATCTCTCCGGCGATCACCGGCGAAGCGATCGTGGAATGGATGGAAGAAAATCAGACCGCCTGCGCGGTCTGATTTTTCTGTTCCTCTAACATTGACGGACGAACCACCACGGATCCCTCAGGATCCGTGGGTCTTGCGCGTCCGCTTCAGCGGCATGCGAATCGAGTGCGGAATGGCCGTCCAGGCTGTGGACGACTTCTCCATCTCCGTACGAGCAACCGGTTCCTGCTGCGGCTCGGCGCGATGGAGCTTGAAGAAGCCCACCACGTTCTGCAACGATTCCGCCTGAGCCGCCATCTCCTCTGCGGTGGCCGCGAGCTCCTGCGAGGCGGACGCCGTCTGCTGCGTGACGCCATCCACCTGGCTCATCGCCCGACTGATCTGCGCAACGCCGAGTGCCTGTTCGTGCGACGCGGCGGCCACTTCCTGCACCAGTTCCGCCGTCCGGCGAATCGCCGGTACCAATGCGCGAAGCCGCTCTCCTGACTGCTCGGCGACCGCGACGCTGCTCACCGCCATCGCGTTGATGTCATTGGCCGCAGCCTGACTCCGCTCGGCGAGCTTTCGGACTTCCGTTGCGACGACCGCAAACCCCTTACCATGCTCCCCCGCACGTGCTGCCTCGATGGCTGCGTTGAGGGCGAGGAGATTCGTCTGGTATGCGATGTCCTCGATGATCACGATCTTCTTGGCGATCGTCTTCATTGCCTGCGCGGTATCTTCGGCGACTCGGCCACTCTCGTCGGCGTCGGATGCGCCGCGCGCGGCGGACTGCTCGGTGCTGCGTGCCGTCGCCGCATTGTTGGTGATGGACGCGTTGATCTGCTCGAGGCTCGCGGATGTCTCTTCCACCGATGCGGCCTGCTCGCTGGTGCCCTGCGAGAGGCTCGACGCCGTATCCGCCAGCTGTGCCGACGCGAGCGCGAGAGACTCTGCGCCCGTGCTCACTTCGCGCACCACATGCTCGATCGTGTCCGCGAACGCGTTGAAGTGGCGCGCCATGTCCCCCAGCTCGTCGCTCGAGGTGACTGCCATGCGACCGCTCATGTCGCCGGTGGACATCAGGGCGAACTGACTCGTCGCGAGCCGGATCGGCTTCGCAATTCGCGCGGAAAGAAAGAGCGAGATGGAAACGCCCGACAGCACGAGTCCCGCGAGCAGAATCCAGATCACGAGGTTCGCTCGTTGGGCACTTTGCTCTGCGGCGGCGATGGCCGCTGCCTTGTCCTTCTCGGCGAGGACCGCGATCTCGTCCATGATCGCCACCTGGAGGCTGCGGGCAGGGAGGTAGTCATTGTCGTACTTCGCGCGTGCTTCCGACGCCCGCGTCTTCGCCAGCGCGAGGATGGACTCCTCGATGGCATTGAGCTTCTGGGCGTCGTAGTCAGCGGCCTGCTGGATCTTCCGGGCGACGCCTTCTGACGGATTCAGCGCCTTGAGGTCGGCCACGCGGACGAGGAGGGCGCTGTCGGCTCCACGCTTGCGGTCGAGTTCCGCCTGGTTCGACGGGTCGAGGAGATAGCCACGCATCGCGTCGCTCATCTCGATCATCGAAAGACGAATTTCCATCGCCTTGATGGCGACGACGTCTTCCCGAACGATGACTCCTTCGAGGTGTTCGATGGAGCGCGAGAGGAGCGTGAGGGCACCCACGGACGCGACGGTACCTATGAGGAGCACGGCGAGAAAACCGGCGGTGAGCTTCGTGCGAATCGTGACTTTCATGTTTGGAAGGGAAAGGGAGGCGAACGTCGTACGCGCGCACGATAGCGCTCCCATCATCCGCTCGGCCAATGCCTTGTTGCTTGCATTGCCATGCCTCGAACTGCGGGTGCGGAGGCATGACATGCCCACCTAACAAGTATTGGCTCGCCATCCGTGCAGAGGCGACCTTGCTCGCGTTACCGCACCACTCAACCCAACCCGATGACCCCGATGAACCGAACCACATATTGCATTGCCCTTCTTCTCGCCGGCATCGTGCCGGCTGCTCGCGCCCAGGACGTGCGAAACGTTTCCGCCACTCCGGCCGAGCAGACGTTCTTCGACTATCAGGTCGAACAGGCCGTCCGCATCAAGGTCGCTCGTCCGCCGGTGTATCCGGAGCGCCTGCGCGCCGCGAACGTCGACGGCAGCGTGCTCGTGCAGTTTGTCGTTGACGAGCGTGGCAATGCCGTCATGAACACCTTCAAGGTCGTGAAGTCGACGGACGCGGAGCTCACCACGGCGGTGCGTCAGGCCGTGAGCGCCTCGGTCTATTTCCCCGCCGAAATCCGCGGTCAGAAGGTGAAGCAGCTCGTGCAGCAGCCGTTCACATTCACGCCCGGCAGGCGGTAGGCCGCGTCCAGGCGCGCTCCAGGGAGATGGCTTCAGCGGGTAGAAGTTCGCGATGCGCAAATCTTGAACTTGCATGTGCGCACGACTATCATTGAAGACTCTGACGCGGGGTGGAGCAGCCTGGTAGCTCGTCGGGCTCATAACCCGAAGGTCGCGGGTTCAAATCCCGCCCCCGCTATAGCAAGACCAGTCGGCCGGTCCCCATGGGCCGGCCGCACTGTTTGTACAGCAGGTTTGTGATGTTGGCAGGGTAGCTCAGGTGGTTAGAGCACGGCACTCATAATGCCGGGGTCGCGGGTTCGAGTCCCGCCCCTGCTACTTGGCGGGTCTGAAAAAACACTGTCGTCCTGAGCAATGCGAAGGACCTGCTTTTCGAATGAGAAGCAGGTCTTCGCTTTTGCCTCCATTGTCGGCTACGGTTCCTGCACTTCCGCGTGGCTCAACCGCAGGGAACTCCCGATCGTGAAGTTCACGGTCTGACCCGGGCGAAGGAGGAGGGCACCGCTCGACGCGCGCCCGTTCCCGCTGATCGGCGCGGCGACGATCCTGAAATCGCTCGCTTGATACAGTGATGAATTCAACGCGAATTTCGCGGAGCCGAGCCCACTCACGTTGCCGATGCGCGTCGGAAGCCCGCTACTGACGGCGTAGATCACCATGTCCAGGAAGTACTGGTTGTTGACGCTGAGGACCACCTTCTCCGGGATGTCCGCGTCCACGTCATATGCGTTCGATGAACGGCACGCCGTCGCCGGAAGGGCGAATGTGCCGAACGAAAGGAGCACGAGTGCTGATTTCCACTTCTTCATGTTGATACCCTCGAGTTGCTGAATCCTGATCACAATGCCGCCGAGCCCATGTCGCCGGCCCGTGCGACACGTAGGTTTGCTGTCGCCTGCAAGAGAGACACCTCAAACAGCCGACACCCGTGAGCCCACTCGAACTGATCGCTGCTATCGTCGGCGCCGTGAGCGTGTACCTGAGCGTCCGCCAGAACATCTGGAGCTGGCCCACGGGAATCGTCAACGTGGTCATCTACGCCTTCGTCTTCTACGAAGCCAAGCTGTACGCGGATATGGGACTGCAGGTGATCTACGCCGCGCTCTCCGTCTACGGCTGGTACGAATGGCTGCATGGAGGCGAAAACCGAACTGAGCTGAAAGTCACGCGCTCAGCGGCCTCCCTCCTTGGCCTTCTCCTCGCCATCGGAATCGCCAGCTCCGTGTCACTTGGCCTCATCCTCAGGAACTACACCGACGCGGCGCTTCCGTTCATGGATTCGTCACTGTCGAGCGCCAGCCTGATCGCGCAATGGATGATGACGCGGAAGAAGCTCGAGAACTGGATTCTCTGGATTACGGTCGACGTCCTCTACATCGGGATGTTCACTTTCAAGCACCTCTACCTCACGGCAGGCCTGTATGCGGTCTTCCTGGTCCTGGCGATTCAGGGATACCGTGATTGGAAGAGATCACTGACCTCCGCGGATCTGGCGCCGGCGATCGCGTGATTCGCATTTGTATGACCGGACCGGAGTGCACCGGGAAGACGACGCTTGCGAAAACCCTCTCCCGCGAGTTTGGCGTTCCGGTCGTTCCAGAAGCCGCGCGCGAATATGCCGAGCGCGTCGCGCGCCCGCTGACCAGTGATGACGTGGAGCGCATAGCGCATGAGCACATCGCGCTCGCCACTGAGGCGGAGGAGCACGCGCGCGCGGTGGTGCTCGACACGGATCTCGTCAGTACAGTGGTCTACGGGAAGTACTACTACGATTTTTCCTCCCGTTGGCTCGACACCGCCGCCGCCGAGCGTCTCGCCGGCGTCTATCTCCTCTGCGACGTCGATGTGCCGTGGGAAGCCGACGGCATTCGCGACCGTCCGGATGGACGTGAGGAGATGTTCACGCTCTTCCGCGATGCGCTCGCGACGCGCGAAGCGCGCGTTGTCGTCGTGCGTGGCGATTGGGACGAGCGCCTCAGGATCGCCCGAGACACCATGCGCGACTACCTGTCATCCTGAGCAAAGCGAAGGATTGGCTTTTCTCGCTCCGCACCCCACTCAGAACGTCAATCTCAGATTGAGAGCGACGTTCCTCGGTGCCATGAGGTAATACGCCGGCTCCGGCTGTCCCGACGGCGACGTATCCGGATAGCCGCCCGTGTAAACGCGCGCGTCGAACACATTCCGCATGAGGAGGAGGACGGAGGTGTTCCCGCCCCGCGCAGTGAGCCCCAGGTCAGAGTACCAGGAGGCCGGAATGGTGAATCGCGCATCATTCGTGTTGGTCAGCATCATGCGCGACACGTAACGTCCATTCGCGTCCAGTGTGAGCCACGATGTGAGCGCACCACGAATTCCGTGGTTGCTCACGACAACGGGCGTCATCAGCGGTGCGACGTCGTGATAGGACTGATTGCTTCCGTCGTCATGGTAGTCCGCAATGCGCGCCCGGGTGATTGCCGCATCCGCCACGAACGTGAGGTCGCGAGAGAACTGCCACATCATGTCCCCTTCGACGCCCATCCGCGAACTGCGGTCGACGTTCTTCCGGAGTTCGTAGCCGAGCTCACTGATCGCGCCGACGGCCGCGATTTCGTCGTGAAAGCGCATGTAGAACGCGTTTCCCTGCAGGTGGAGCGTGGCGCTCGCCCACCGCATTCCTGCCTCGAGATCGTATACCCGTTCCGGACGCACGCGAGTGAGCGGAAACACGGAACGTGCCGTTGCGGTGTCCACATCGTCAGCGCCGGCGAACATGTCCGCGCGCGTCGGCTCGCGACCATTCATGCCGAGCGTGATGTACGCACTGCTGGTCGTGGAGACCTGCAGCGTGGCGCCGACTTTCGGGTTCAGAAAATTCCAGCTCGTGCTCACCGGCGTGAGCGTTGTTCCTGCCGTTGGATCGTATCGGAAGGTGACGTTGCGCCACTGCACATCCCCCGAGACCTGCAGGTTCCCCGACGACCAGGAGCCCTTCGCGAAAACACTCCCTTCGCTCTTGTGTCCTGTGTTGTCGTAGTAGCGCGTGTCGACATCGGGACGCTGCGTGAGCCAGTGCTCTCGCGAATAACGTGATACATTCGCGCCGATGGCGGCCGTCGTGTTGTCTCCCTGCCAATTGAGCGATGAGATCGCGCCGCCCCAGCGCGAGTGCAGCCGGTAGTGATACGCGTCTGCGAGACCGTTGTCCCCGGGATAGTCATACCATCCACCGGCGTCGAACCCATACAACGTCGTACCAAAAGTTGCCTGTTCGGAGATGGAGTGTGTCCACGCAAGGCTCACGAGATCCTGATGAAAGCGGTCGGTGACTTCATCCTTCGGCAGATTGCCGAATGGGTTGTCGCGCGGCGTGCTCGCGAGCACCGAGACGGGCGACGCATAGTACGCCTGGTCATTGGACGAGAGTCCCGCCAGGAGCGAGAGCTTCACGATGTCGCGTGCCCCGAACCAACCGCCGCTCCCGAACACGCTCCGCGATCTGTTGCCGGAGTTGAATCGATATCCATCCGTCTCCTGCGCCGAGCCGCGGATGTAGCCCGCGAGCCCACTCGGTTGCAATCCGGTCTGGTAGATGAGGCTTCCGCGTTTCGTATTGAACTCACCGAGTGTCAGTTGCGCCTCGCCACCCCCCGCGACGCCCGCAACAGGTATCGATTCGAAGTTCACCGATCCCGCGTACGACGCGACGCCGAACGTGCTCGAACCAACGCCTCGTTGCACCTGCACCGAAGAGATGCTGTTCGCGAAATCGGGGAAGTTGGAGAAGTAGAGCGACTGGTCTTCCGGCTCGTTGAGGGGAATGCCATCGAGCGTGATGTTCAATCTCGTCTGGTCGATCCCCCGAAGTCGGATGTACGAGTAGTTGGATCCCGAGCCGCTCTCGGAATACGCGGTGACGTTCGGCGTCGCCTGCAGGAGAATCGGCGTCTCCTGTCCGACGTACGTGCGCTGCAGCTCGGGGCGGGTAATGGTCTTTGCGGACACCGCCGCGGCGCGAGCACGCACGGCAGTGACCTGCACGGTTTCCAACTGCTGGGCGCGCGCCGCGCGGAGACTGTCAGTCGTTGCCGAATCGCGGCGCGTGCGAACGGTGTCCTGTGACGACAGGAGCAGCAGGGCAGTGGCGAGAGCGAGCACGTAGCCTCCATGACTTCTTCACGCGGAGGGAGCGCTCCTGCGACCGGGCGCACGAGAGAGCGCCAGCGTTCGATCGCGTGTGACGCTCCCTTCGCTGGTATGACCCAGATCAGGTTCGACGGGTATCATCTCAGCCCTGCGCCGGTAACGAATCGCAGGACACCCCGTGTCACTATTGGTATTATAGCTTCTCCAGTCGGTGAACTGGAAGACTGTTGACTCAAACCTCGAAACTGAAGGAACTGGAAACGGAGGGAACTGGAAACTGAGAAACTGAAACTGACCCTACTGTCTATAGATGTCCTCCCTCGTCCACGGAAGATTCGATTTCCCTTCCTTCGTTGGCTTGGAGAGAAGGATCTGCGCCAGACCGATTGCGCCACTGTCGAAGGAAGCCGCCGCTGCCGACATGTAGAGGTTCCATACCCGGTATGTCCGCTCGCCGACGAGTGACATCGCGCGCTCCTCGTTGCTGCGAAGTCCGGCAAGCCAGGCCCGGAGCGTGAGCGTGTAGTGCTCGCGCAGGCTCTCGATGTCGCGCGTCTCGAAACCACACTTCTCGGCACTCGTGATGATGCTCCCGAGATTGATGAGCTTCGCATCCGGAAACACATACTTGTCGATGAACTGATCGCGCTTCCACAGCCAGCGCTCGAATCGCTCGGCGAATGAAAACGTCCGGCGCGCGTGGAGATTGCTCACCTCGCAATGGTTCATGAACAGGCCCCCTGGCCTGAGCGCTTCGTACGCGCGCGCGAAGTACGCGGGCTGGGCATCCTCGGGGATGTGTTCGGTGACGCCCACCGATGTCATCTTGTCGAACAGCTCCGATTTCGGGAGGTCGCGAAAATCGACCGCGCGCACTTCGCATCGATCGGAAAGCCCATTTCTGGCGATCGACTCCTGGCCCCAACGCGCCTGCGCCTCGCTCAGCGTGATGCCAAGCGCGTGAACGCCATGATGCTTGGCGGCGTACTGTACGAGACCGCCCCACCCGCATCCGATGTCCAGGAGCCGCTCTCCCGGCCGGAGTCGCAACTTCCGGCAGATGTGTTCGAGCTTCTGCGTCTGCGCCGTCGCGAGGTCGTCCTCCGCGGAGCGATAATAGGCGCACGTGTACTGCATGCGCGGGTCCAGCCACAGCGCGTAGAATTCGTTGCCGACGCCGTAGTGAAACTCGATCTCGGCGGCCTCGCTCTTTCGCTCGCGGCTCTTCACCACACGCGGCGCGCGCTGATACTGCGCCGCTTCCACGCCGGGGTCATCGTCCACCGGGAGCGCAAGCACCTTTGGATAGAGCGACGCAAACGCGCCAATGGACTTGATGCGCTTCCCGATCGAGTCGCCAAGCGACATCGCGCTCTCGAGGTTGCCTACGATCTCGATGTCACCGGAAATGTAGGCTTCGACGATTGACAGCTCCGACGGCCGAACGAGCATGCGTCGGAGCGCACCGCGTCGTTGCAGTTGCAGCGAAAAATCGGCTTTCACCGGTGCGCTGCCCGGAAGCTCCAGCCCGTTCCACAGTTTTACGTCGAACGGTCGCTCGCCGGCCGTCCCGAAAATGATCTCGACCACCTCGATGGTGCGTCGGGCTGCAGGGTCCTGACGGAGCTGTGCGTAATCAGATGGCTCGAAGTCGCGAAGGGGAGATGCCATGTTTCCTCGGCGGTGTGTGTGCGCTTCGTGACGGAATGTTACAGGAAGAGCGACGTGTCTGGCGAGGTCATGTTCCCACCCGTATAGTTGGCCTCGCCAGAGAATTCTGGGTTTCGCGTCCATCCATGACAAGCGATTCCCGTTTTTTTTTGGCCCCCCGAAGGTCACTCGGTCTCGCTCGAGCGTCGACAAACATGAATCGCCGTTACCTCGCTGGTGCTGGTCTTCTCTTGGCCCTTGCCGCGACCAGCGCCGGTGCGCAGTCGGTGCTTTTGCGAGAGGGGACTACGGTTCGCACGATCGTTGGGCCATCCACGAAGGTGGCGATCCCGATCGTGATCGACCTCTCGGCGGGCGCTGGCACCAATGTCAGCGCCCTTACCACATCACTGACCTGGAGCACCGCGCGGCTAACGTACGACTCGGTGACATCGGGAAACTTCGGGTCACTGACACCGAATGAAACCAACGCGTCGTCGGGCTCGCTCCTCCTCTCGCTGTTCGATGCGAACGGGACGACCACCACGAAAACAATGGCCACCGTGTACTTCACGGCGTCGGCGACGGTGGGCGGAACGCATGTCGCGCTCAATCCAACAGTTGCTGGAGACCAGAACGGGAGCGACATCCTGTCGCGATTCCGGTTGCAACATCTGGATGTCTGCGTCGCCAACATGGGACTTTACGGCGACGTGAATGTCGATGCGTCGGTGAACATCATCGATGCACAGCAGATTGCCCGCTATTCCGTTTCACTCTCTGTCGCCAACCTCGCGGCCGTGCAAGCCAGCGGTGACGTCACCGCCGACAATAACGTCAACATCATCGACGCACAGCAGATCGCGCGATTCAGCGTCGGACTCTCGGCGGCCGCACGCGTCAATACCACATACAGCACTGCCCCTGCCGTCAGCACGGTGACGGTGGCCCCCAATGCCGCAACGCTCAATCCCGGCGCTGCCACGCAGCTCGTCGCCACTCCCGTGGATGGATCGAGTCTCCAGCTGTTCGGTTGCAATCCGGTCGCGTGGAGCACGAATGCCGCGGGGAACGCGACGGTCGACTCGACGGGCCGCGTCGTCGCGGTTGCCAGCGGGAGTGCGACGATCACGGCGACGATCGCCACCAAGACAGGTTCGTCGGCCATCACCATTGCGAGCGCCGGTGCACCCGCCACGCTGACGCTCCTGGCAGGTGACCAGCAATACGCATTCACCAGCAGCGCGGCGCCCGTCTCACCGAAAGTGCTCGTCAAGGACGCGAACAATGTCCCGGTTCCAAACGTTCCGGTCACCTTCACCGTGAGCGGCGGGACATTCAACGGCGGCAATCCGTCTGTCGTGAACACGGATGTGAATGGGACAGCGGTCGCGACCTCCTGGACTCCGTCGAGTTCGGGATCGACGGCATCCATGACGGCTTCAATCGGCGGTGGTGTTCCGAACGTCGTGGCGACCGTAAATCTCGTGGGGAGCGGGACGATCCAGACAACGTGCATCGATGACGGCTTCTCGCAGCGTTGCTGGGGAAGTGGAACGCGCGGCCAGCTCGGCAACGGAACGTTCTCCAGCTCCACGACGCCCGTGAACGTGAGCGTTGGGAGCACCGGAATGAAGATCGTGACCCGCACGAATTTCGGCGATCACTTCTGCGGGCTGAACTCGAGCGGCGCCGCGTACTGCTGGGGATGGAATGCCGGCGGACAGCTCGGCGACGGGACACGGACCGACCGCAATGTGCCGACCGCGGTCATCGGCGGCCTCACCTTCACGTCGCTTGCGGCAGGCGGGGTGCATACTTGCGGTGTGACGACGGCCGGTGACGTCTACTGCTGGGGCATCAACGTCTTCGGCCAACTCGGTGACTCGACCATCGGCACGTCACGCACCGCGCCGACGAAAGTGAAGACGCCGGCGGGCTTGGTGTTCACGAGCGTCACCGCCGGCTCCACCTCCACGTGCGCCACGACCGCGGCGGGTGAGGCTTACTGCTGGGGCAACAACGCGAATGGACAATTGGGCATTGGCAATACTGTCAGTCCGCAAATCGCGCCGGTGCACGTCGCGGGATCGGTGAAGTTCCCGAAGATTTCCATCGCGCCGTGGGGCGGCTGCGGGCTCACCGCCGCGGGTGCTGCCTACTGTTGGGGGAGCAACGTCAACAATTCCATCGGCGATGGAACCGCTGTGAATTCCTCCTCACCCGTTGCCGTGGTGGGCGGACACGTCTTCGCCGAGATCACCGCCGGCGCGTCTCGCGCCTGCGGGGAGAAGACGGCACTCAACCAGTACACCATCTGGTGTTGGGGCTTTGGCGGCGGTGGTTTTGGAGACGGCAATGCGGTGAACCACCCGACGCCCACGCCGCTCCCGATCACTGGCACCAAGATGTTCGTCAGTTCACTCTCGCAAGGCACCACGTGCGTACTTGGCGTCGGCGGCAATCTGGTGTTTTGCTGGGGTAACAATTCCGGCGGACAGCTTGGCGACGGAACGACCAGCGCAGCCAATGAGCCGGAGCCGGTTGGAAAGGCCACCGCTGACGCGTCTCCGGCAGCGATCGGAGAGGCGGACGGCACGAAGGTCATTCAGAGTGCGCCGGCTGGCACTGCGGTGCCTGTCGTCCCCGCGGTGGTGGTTGGGAGTGGCGTTCCCGCGATACTCTCGGGCGTCACAGTGAACTGGCAGGTGCTGAGCGGTGGCGGTAGCGTAACGAATTCGACCTCTGTCACCACTGAAACAGGGGCATCATCAGGGGGGTGGACTCTTGGGCCGACGGTCGGGGAACAGCTTCTCCAGGCGACCGTCACGGGAATCACCGTCAACGGCGTGCCCACGGGGCCGCTCCGCTTCACGTTCATCGCGTATGGAACCGCGGCTCCCGCGTCGATCGCGAAAGTCTTGGGTGACAACACCTATTCGCTGGTGAATACCAACGGCGGTGGGTTCTTCGTTCCGCAGACCGTCCTCGTGAAGGACGGATCGAACAATCCGATTGCGAACACCGCTGTTGCGTTCCAGGTCGGGGCGAACAGCGGCACGATTTCGGGGAACACGGATCCAATCACCATCCTCACGGACGCCAACGGCCTGGCGACACTGCCAAACGGGGAGTGGTCGGTCAACACCAACGCAGGCGCAATCAGCACCCTCACGGCGACGGCCGCTGGACTCGCGCCCGTCACGTTCACACATACGCGCGTGAACTCGGTCTTCAGTCTCGCCGCCTGCGAGCTCTCGAATGCGGGCGCGGTGCTCTGCGCCGGTTCGAATACGAATGGCGCGCTCGGTGACAACACGACGACCACTCGCAGCACGTTCGCGCCCGTCTCGGGAGGCATCGTCTTCGCGTCGCTCGCCGAGGGCGTCAGCAATCATCATTGTGGGCTGACGAGTGCGGGAGTCGCGTACTGCTGGGGCCAGAATCAGATGGGACAGCTCGGCGATGGTAGCTTCACGGACCGTCTCGTTCCAACGCTCGTCGGTGGTGGACTGACGTTCAGCAAGATCTACACGTTCATGACGACCACGTGCGCCTTGACGACGTCGAACGTGGCGTACTGTTGGGGCTTCATGGGCACCGGTGGATGGGGGGGCGGGGACTCGCAGCGTGCGTCACGCGCGAATGTGCCAACGGCATTGGTTACTGGCGGTCGCACCTTCATCAAACTCGCGCCGCTCGACGATGGCGTGTGCGGAATCACGGCCTCCGGAATCATCGCGTGTCTGGCTCGCGGCTCACAGGGCGCGAACGCTGACGGCGCAACGGATCAGCGCACGGGCTTCGTACAGTGGCCCGGCGCGTGGAGCGAGCTGGCGGCCGGCAATGGAAACATTTGCGCGCTGGACACGGGGGGTGCGGCATACTGCGTCGGCTCCGATCAGCAGGGTGCACTGGGGATCGGTCTCAATGCCACGGGAGGAACGCGGAGCACGCCGCAGCAGGTCATTGGTGGTGTCACGTTCACCAAGCTCACCATGGGGAACTTCCGCGTGTGCGGCCTTCGTGTCAGCGGTGACGTATGGTGTTGGGGGATCCAGCCCGGAAACGGGCAAACCGCGTCCGACCGTCCTGCGCAGGTGCCCGGATTGACGGCGACGTCCGTCCGCGTCACCACATTCCGGAACGCGTGTGCGAAGATCGCGAGTGGAGCGCTGTATTGCTGGGGAACGCAGGCGGGAGCGGCCGGCTACACCGGTGATGGCACGACCATCGACCGCTACTCGCCGGTCGCAGTCCTGAACTGGCCCGACGGATCGGCCGCCGGGACCGCGGCCAGCATGACGTTGACCACGGCGGCGCAGATCGCGCTCCCGGTGTCGACGGCGACCACCCCCGCTTCCGTTACGGTCAAGGATCGGCAGGGTAACCCTGTCTCCGGTATCACCGTGACATTCTCTGCAAGCGCCGGAACCGTCACGGGTGGCACGCAGGTAACCAACGCCAGCGGCGTCGCTACCATCGGAAGTTGGACGCTCCCCGCGACATCGGGTACGGCAAGTCTTTCCATATCAGCGCCGGGAATACCGATCGTTGTCGTGCAGGCGACGGTAGTGCCGCCAGCGGCAAACTTCACGGCAAGCACGGCCCAGTCGCTGTGGGTGGCGGACAACCTCACGACGTACCAGGCAAACTCGGTTCTGGTGACCGACGCTTCCGGGAGTCCCATCGCCTCTTATCCGGTGACGTTCACGGTCAGCACTGGAACCGTAAATGGGGCGAGTTCGACGCAAATCGCGACCGGGACGAATGGAATCGCCACGCTTGGCACCGGCACATGGGCGTCGGTTCCCACGACAGCCGGCGCCTACACCGTGACGGCGAGCAGCCCCGGCGGTCTTCCCAACGTCGTGTTCACGCTCAATCGCGTTTCCGCGTTCAATAACTCCGCCAACAATCCCGGAACGACCGCGTGCCGGAATAACGCCAGCAACACTACGCTTTGCTGGGGATCGAACACCAAGGGCGCCGTCGGTGACGCCACGACGACCAACCGCGCAGCCCCAACGGCAATCGCTGGAGGTCAGACCTTCACGAAGCTTTCTGAAGGCTTCAATGGCTGGCACCAGTGCGGCCTCACCGCGTCGGGCGCTGCCTACTGCTGGGGCGACAATGAAATGGGGCAGCTCGGGGATAACTCGCAGACGAACCGCAGCACTCCCACCCTGGTGTCAGGCGCGTTGACCTTCTCCTCGATCTACACCGGCACTTTTTCCACCTGTGGCATCACGACCTCGAACGCATTGTACTGCTGGGGATCCGGCGGACTCTCCCTGCGCGGCGACGGAGTCCTCGAGGACATCAAGCTGGTGCCCACTTTGGTCAACACTGGAGGAAATACGCTGACGAGCCTCGCGCTCAGCTATCGAGGCGCGTGTGGCCTCGATAACACGGGGCGGGCGTTCTGTTGGGGCGCCAACGGGAGCGGACAGGGTGGGCTGGGATCGACATCCACCTTCATCACCAGCGCCACCGCCGTGAACACCTCGCTCAAGTTCACCAAGCTCGTTGCCGGGTCTGACTCTTTCTGTGGACTCGTCACCGATAGCTCGGTGGCCTGCTGGGGGATCAACGGCAATGGGCAGATGGGCAACGGAGGGACTGCGAACCAGACGTCTCCAACCTTTGTCGGTTCCATGAGCGGCGTGCTCGAGATCAAGGGCGGTGAGGGCCACTACTGCGCCCGCACGGCGACCGATGTCTACTGCTGGGGACAGAACGGCTCCGGGCAGGTCGGCGATGGAACTACCACTAATAAGCTGTCTCCCGTTCTCGTTGCGAGCGGCATCACACCCGTCGCGTTCGGGAGCTTCTCCAGGCTTGTCTCATGCGTGCTCACGTCGACGCAGGAATACTGCTGGGGCTTCAGCGGTGGCGGCATCGGCGACAACACGACCAGCGGCCGCACGACGCCAACTGCTATTCGCTGGCCCGAGACGTCCGCGACATCACCGGCGACGATTACCGCACAAACGTCTGTCTCTTTCAGCGCCGCCGCGGGTGTCGGAAATACCGTCACCGTGAAGGTCACCAACAACCTCGGCGCCGCGATCCCGAACGTCGGCGTCAGCTTTGTGATCACGGCCGGCGGTGGAGGCGTTACCGTCGCCAACGGGAGCACTGACGCGAACGGTCTTTTGAGCACGAGCTGGACGCTCGCGGGCGCGTCGGCCACTGTAAACAAATTGGAAGCTCGCGTATCCGGTGTCCCCACTATCCAGTTCACCGGTACGGTCCCATAATGTGACGATCCACGTACGCCCGCTCTCGCCGATTTTTCTGGCGCGCGAACTTCGCGCGCCAATGCCCCTGTAAGACCCTCCGTCACACCTCCAGAGAAGGTTGTCGATGAAGACACTCCGCACGCGCTCATTCTGGCTCTCCCTCGGTCTCATTTTCCTCTTCACGCATTGCGGAGGAGAGACCCCCACCGGTCCGTCAGAGAATCCGGGCATCGTCGCCGTCACGGTCAATCCGCCCAGCGCCACGCTGAAGGTGGGGACCACCGTCCAGCTGACCGTCTCGGCGACGTTGGACGGCGTGCCGACGACGCAGGCGATTTCGTTCATCTCGAGCGACCCGAGTGTCGTGGCCGTGACCACGGGCGGACTCCTTTCAGCGCTCAAGATCGGAAGCGCCACGATCACGGCGACGGCATCGCCGAGTCTAAAGACGGCAAGTGCGGTCGTCACGGTCATCGCCGGAGATCCTTCGGCAATCACCAAGAGCGCCGGCGACGGACAGAGTGCCTTCGTAGGTGATCCGGTTCCCACGGCGCCCTCAATAACGCTCCGCGACGCCGCGGGGAATCCAACGCCGGGCATCAACGTCACCTTTACGCCGAGTGCTGGGTCGGGAACGGTCACCGGCGCGACGGCGACGACGAATTCCAATGGTGTCGCCAGCGTCGGCTCATGGACGCTCGGCTCGAGCGGGACGAATACGCTCGCCGTCACGGTCAGCGGATTCGCGACGCTCTCGGCGTCATTCACGGCAACTGGAAACATTCGGCCGCCCGCACTCATCATCATCAATGGTGGTGATAGCCAGACCGCCAACGCAGGCGCAGCGGTCGCGGTGGCACCGTCGGTCCGTGTGACGACGGCGACGGGGGCGGCATCGCCAAACGTGCCGGTCACCTTCTCGATCGGCTCTGGCGGTGGAAGCATCACCGGCGCATCGCAGACGACTAATTCACTCGGTATTGCCACCGTCGGTTCGTGGACGCTGGGCACCGCAGGATCGAACACCCTCGTCGCCACCGCGCAGGGCGTCGGATCGGTCACGATCAACGCGACAGCGACGGCCGTCGGCACGATGGCCTTGAGCGCGTCAACGATGTCGTTCGCGACGGTCGTTGGCGGCGGACTTGCCGGAACCAACACCATCAATGTCACCGCGGTGAACGCCACTCCGGTTCCCGGCCTCGCCGTTGGACCGATCACGTACAGCGCGGGGGCTTCCGGCTGGCTCACGGCAACGCTTGCTGGCACGACAACGCCGACCACGCTGTCGGTGCAGGCGAATGGGACAGGGATCACGACGGTTGGGTCGTACACCGCGACGGTGCCGATCACGTCGACCACCGCGACAAACAGCCCGCAGACGCTGACCGTCACGTTCAACATTCTCCCGCCGCAGACGCTCGCGTTCACGACCCAGCCGGGGAACGCAAACAGCGGACAGGTTTTCCCGCAGCAGCCGGTCGTGAAGGTTGTCAACTCAGCTGGTCAGACACTCACCGGTGTGAGCGGCACCGTGACGGCAACGCTCGCGAGCGGCACCGGTCAACTGTCCGGTACCACCACGGTCAACCTCGTCAACGGTGTCGCGACGTTCACTGACCTGAAGGTGGTCGGGAACGGAGCGGTCACGCTCAGCTTCACGTCTTCGGTCGCACAGGCGGTCACGTCGCAGTCGATCACGATCACCCCGCTCGCGGCGACGCAGATGGCGGTGACTACGCAGCCGGGAACGGCGACGAGCAACGTAACGTTCCCGACCGCACCGGTCGTGACGCTGCGTGACGTCAACAACAACCAGGTGTTCGGCAACAGCTCGCCGGTCACGGTGTCCCTCGACGCCAGCAGCACCGGCACGGGAACGCTGTCCGGCACGCTGACCACGAATGCAATCAACGGCGTGGCAACCTTCAGCAACCTGAAGATTTCCGCAGGCGGCACGTACGTGTTGAAGTTCAGTGTTGGTGGTGCAATCACCGACGTCACGTCGAACTCTTTCACCGTCAATACGAATCCTGCGGCGTCGATCGCGGTGAGTACGCAGCCCGGGGGAGCCGTCACCGGTTCAGCCCTCGCGCCGCAGCCAGTGGTACAGGTACGCGACAACACGGGCGGTATCGTCGCCAACTCGGCGACGCCGATCACGGCGACGCTGAACGGCGCCGGTGGTACGCTCTCTGGTACCACGACGGTCAACGCGACCAACGGTGTGGCGACATTCACCAACCTCGTCGTGACTGGCGCCGGGTCCTACACGCTCACCTTCGCGGGTGGCGGGTTCACCGCGACGTCGAACGCATTCACGATCACAGCGCTCCCGGCGTCGCAGCTCTTCATCTCCACGCAGCCTGGTGGTGCGGTGTCCGGCGTCGTGATGACGACGCAACCTGTCGTGCAGATCCGTGATAACGCCAACGGCGTGGTCGCGACTGATTCTCGCCAGGTCACGGCGACGATCGGCGGCGGGAGCGCCGGCACGTTGAGCGGTACGACGACCGTCACCGCGGTCAACGGTGTCGCGACCTTCACGGACCTGAAGATCACCGGGACCGGAAACAGCACGATCACGTTCACGTCCACGCCGGCACTCACGACGGTCACGTCGAACACGGTCAACGTGGTCCCCGGCTCGCTCCATCACTTCCTCGTCGAGGCGGCGGGAGGCGGTGCGATCGGCGCGCAGGTGGCCGGCACGCCGTTCAACGTGCAGATCACCGCACAGGACGCGAGCAACAATACAGTCACCGGCTTCACCGGAACGGCGACGATCACTTCCAACCGCACGGGAACTGCCGGGCTCACGACGACGGCGTCATTCACGAACGGTGTGCTCGCGTCGCACAGCATCACGCTGTCGCAGGTTGGCGCAGGAGCAACCATTACCGCCACCAACGGCGCAGCGACGGGTACGAGCGCGGCATTCACCGTCAACGCCGGCGCACTGCACCACTTCCTGGTCGAGGCGTCGGCTGGTGGAGCGATTCCGGCGCAAGCCGTGGGCGCTCCATTCACCGTGAAGATCACGGCACAGGACGCGGCGAATAACACGGTCACGAGCTTCACCGGTACGGCAGACATCACGTCGAATCGCACTGGCTCGAGTGGCCTCGGCACCACCGCGGCCTTCACTGCAGGCGTGCTGGCGAGTCACAGCATCACGCTCACGGAGTCGGGCGCTTCGTCGACCATCACGGCGACGCGCACGGGTGGCACTGAGACTGGCACCAGCGCCGCGTTCACGGTGAACGCGGGCGCCTTGCACCACTTCCTGGTCGAAGCCGCCGCTGGCGGCGCGATCGGCACGCAAACGGCAGGTGTTCCGTTCAGCGTGAAGATCACGGCGCAGGATGCGGGGAACAACACGGTCGTCTCGTTCAACAGCACGGCGAACGTCACGTCCAACCGCGCCGGGGGTGGTCTGGCCACGACCGCCGCGTTCACCAACGGCGTGCTCGCGAGCCACAGCGTCACGCTCACGCAGTCGGGTGCGTTGTCCACGATCACGGCGACGCGGACCGGTGGAACGGAGACTGGCGTCAGCAACACGTTCACGGTGAACGAGGGCGCCCTGCACCACTTCCTCGTGGAGTCCGCCGCAGGCGGTGCGATCGGCGCGCAGACGGCCGGCACGCAGTTCGCGATCAAGGTCACGGCGCAGGATGCGAACAACAACACGGTCACCGGGTTCACGGGCACGGCGGACATCACGTCCAACCGTACGGCATCCTCGGGGCTCTCGACGACATCGAACTTCGTCGCCGGTGTCCTCGCCAGCCACAACGTCACGCTGATCCAGTCGGGCGCGAGCTCGACCATCACGGCGACGCAGACGGGTGGTGGCGTCTCGGGAACGAGCGCGGCATTCGCGGTCAACGCTGGCGCGCTCCACCACTTCGCCGTCACCAACACGGGCGGAGGCACCATCAACTCGCAGGTGGTGGCGACGCCATTCAGCGTCATGATCACCGCGCGGGATGCGAATGAGAATACCGTCACCGGCTTCACCGGGACGGTGGCGGTCTCGTCGAACGTCGCCGGCTCAGCAGGGCTCACGACATCGGCAGCCTTCACCGCGGGCGTGCTCGCGAATCACAGCATCACGCTCACGCAGGCGAACATCAACGCGACGATCACCGCGACTCGCACCGGTGGCACCGAGACCGGGACGAGCAACGGGTTTGCGGTCGACGCGGGTGCGGTGGATCACTTCCTTGTCGAAGCGCAGGGCGGTGGTGCAATCGGCTCACAGGTCGCAGGCGCTCCGTTCAACATCAGGATCACGGCGCAGGACGCGAGCAACAACACGGTCACGACGTTCACCGGCACGGTCGGAATCACCTCCAACCGCGCAGGGTCCGCGGGGCTCACCACCACGGCCGGCTTCACCAACGGCGTGCTCGCGTCGCACAGCGTCACGCTCACGCAGTCCGGCGCCGGCGCCACGCTCACGGCGACGCGAACGGGCAACGTGCAGACAGGAACGAGCAACAGCTTCACCGTCAACGCGGGCACGCTCGACCACTTCAAGGTCGAGGCGGCGGCCGGAGGCGCCATCGGTACGCAGGCCGCCGGAACGCCGTTCAGCGTCAAGATCACGGCGCAGGACGTGAGCAACAACACCGTGACCAGCTTCACCGGCACCGCTGACGTCTCGTCGAACCGCACCGGAAGCGCGGGTCTCACGACCAGCGCCGCCTTCTCGGCGGGTGTCCTCGCGAGTCACAGCATCACGCTCACGCAGCCGGGGCTGTCGTCGACGATTACGGCGACGCGCACCGGTGGCACCGAAACGGGCACGAGCAACACCTTCACCGTCGATGCGGGTGCGGTGCATCACTTCCTCGTCGAGGCACTCGGCGGTGGTCCCATCCCGACGACGGGAGCGGGCACGTCGCTGGGAATCAGGATCACGGCACAGGACGCAGCGAACAACACCGTCATCGGCTTCAACGGAACCGTTGACGTCACGTCGAATCGCACGGCGTCGGTCGGCATCAGTACTTCAGGCGCCTTCACGAACGGTGTGGGCACTCACCTGATGACGATCACGCAGGCGGGCGCCGGAGCGACGGTCACGGCGACGCGCACCGGCGGGACTGAGACCGGAACCAGCAACACGTTCACGGTCACGGAAGGCGCACTCCACCACTTCGCGGTCGAAGCGGCCGCCGGTGGCGCGATTGGTACGCAGAACTCCAACGTGCCATTCGCGATCAAGATCACGGCGCAGGACAACTTCAATAACACGGTAACGGCCTACAACGGCACCGTCGGTCTCACCTCGACCCGCGGTGGCATCGCGGGTGTCGGCACGACGGCGGCGTTCACCAATGGCGTGCTGGCCAGCCACACAGTGAACCTCGTCCAGGCGGGTTCGGCGACCCTCACGGCGACTCGCACCGGCGGTACGGAGGCAGGTTCGAGCAACGCCTTCACCGTGAACCCGGGCGTGCTCGATCACTTCCATATCGAGGCCACGGGGGGCGGCGCCATTCCGAGCCAGACCGCGAATGTTCCCTTCACGATCCGGATCGAGACGCGTGATGCCTACGGCAACCTCGTGCCGAGTTTCACCGGCACGGTGGACGTGAGCTCCAACTTCACTGGTTCCGCAGGACTCACGACGACGGCATCGTTCGCCGGTGGTATCCTCGCCAGCCATAGCGTCACGCTCACGCAGGCCGGCACGGGAGCCACCCTGAGTGTCACGCAAACCGGTGGCACAAAGGTCGGCACAACCAACGCCTTCAACGTCAGCTCCGGCCCACCGCATCACTTCCTCGTGGAGGCCGCCGCAGGTGGTAGCATCGGCACTCAGGTGGCCGGCGTTCCGTTTGCGATCAAGGTCACCGCACAGGATGCGGGCAACAACACGGTGACCGGCTTCAATGGGAGTGTGGACATCACGTCGAACCGCACGGGCTCGGCGGGTCTCACGACAACGGCGACGTTCACCAACGGTGTCCTTGCAAGCCACAACGTGACCCTCTCGACCGCGGGCGCCGGTGCAACGATTACGGCGACGCGGACCGGCGGTACGGAAAACGGAACCAGCAACGCCTTCACCGTGAACGCCGGCGCGCTCGATCACTTCCTGGTGGAAGCGTCCGGTGGTGGTGCGATCGGCGCACAGACTGCAGGCACCCCATTCAGCGTTCGCATCACGGCGCAGGATGCGGGGAACAACACCGTGACGGGCTTCACGGGAACCGTGGATGTCTCGTCCAACCGCACGGGAACGTCCGGCCTGACGACAACCGCTGCCTTCTCGGCGGGTGTGCTGGCGTCACACAGCATCACGCTCACCAGGTCCGGCACCGCATCGCAGATCTTCGCCCTGCAAACGGGCGGAGCGGCCGCCGGCTCGAGCACCCAGTTTACGGTCAATGCGGGAGCGGTCGCGAACTTCGAGGTTGAAGGCCCGGTGGGTGGACCAATCGCGACTCAGGTTGCGGGCGTGCCATTCAACGTCCTCCTCATCGCGCGTGACCAGTTCAACAACTTCAACCTCACCTTCAACGGCACGGTTTCGATAACCTCGAACCGCACGCTGTCGGCGGGGAGCGGGACGACGGCATCGTTCGTCAACGGTCAGCTGACGCACAGCGTGACCATCTCCGGACCGGCCGGTGCTGGCGCAACGCTCACGGCGACGCGCACCGGAGGCACCGAGACAGGTACGAGCAACGCGTTCACGGTGAACGTCGGTGCTGTCCACCACTTCCTCGTCGAGGCGGCGGCTGGGGGCAACATCGGTTCACAGGTCGCCGGCACGCCGTTCAACGTGAAGATCACGGCGCAGGACGCCGGGAATAACACGGTCACCGGCTTCACCGGAACTGTGGATGTGACGTCGAGCCTGGCTGGAACGAGCGGGCTCACCACGACCGCGAGCTTCACGAGCGGCGTACTCGCGAGCCACAGCGTCAACCTGTCGGCTACGGGAACGGCCACCATCACGGCAACGCGCACCGGTGGTACCGAGGCCGGAACGAGCAACTCGTTCGCCGTCACTGGCCCGCCGACCATCAGCATCAACACGGGTAGCACCGCCACGGCGACGGGCACGCAGGCAACGGACATGATCATCCCGATCATTGCCGACATGTCCAATGCCGGCGGCCAGAACGTCGCGTCCCTGACGATGACGATCACCTGGGATCCCGCAAAGTGGGATTACGTGGAGTTCAACGGCGCGTCGGTGGGTAGCGGCTCCAGCTTCACCGGAAACGACGCAAACTCGCAGACCACCGGGCAGCTCGTGGTCTCGGCATTCTCTACGGGCGGTTTCACGACGTCGAGGACGATGCTGAACGTGACCCTGCGTCCGAAGGCGACCGCGACCGGTACCCAGGTCACCACCCGGGTGACGACCGCAGGTGACTCGGGCGGCAACGGAATCCCGCCCTCGAAGTTCGTTTACCGCGATTTGTCAGTGACAACGCCATGATTTCGTTACATATTCCAAGACACGGCCTCAGCAACCCGTAAAGGGGGGATACGATGCGGTATCGCATTTTGATCACAGCGGCACTCGTGGCGGGCGCAGCCTGCAATGAGGATTCGCAGCCGGCAGCGCTGGTTGGTCCGCCGCCGATGGAGGCCACAGGCGTTCGCGCCTATGTCGTTCAGGAGCCAGGCGGAGCGACAGATCGGGTCACGCTCACGGTGCACGTCGACTCCAAGTCCCTTGGCGTCGCTGCGTACCAGGGTCGCCTGAGCTTCGACCCCGGTGCATTCGAGTTGATCGAAGCCACCACTCCGGATGACAACTCGCGCATCGTCAATTCGACGACCACCGCAGAGGGGTACATCCGGTTCGCCGGGTTTGCGGCGGAGAAGTTCGATGGGACGCTCGCGCTCCGCCTCGTTGTGCGGCCAATCAAGCCTCTCGATGCAGCCAATATGGTTGCGTCGCTCGAGGTCGTCGGTGAGGCCACAGGCGTTGCGGTGGCGAAGGAAAAGCTCATTACCCAGCGCGGCATTTTCACGAAGGTCGCCGCTCAGATTCAGTAACGCCTGTCCATGCAAGGCCCGGCCGGCACACCCTCGAGGCGCGCCGGCCGGGCTTTTTGTTTTCGGATTCAAACCCGGGTCGGTGCGCTTGTTCTCTGTTTTGCGAGTTCAGCTCCTGGGAGAGGGCAGGGTTATCTAACGATCACGGCCGGCGCGTCTCAGAACGTCGTCGTGAGTCCAGGCGCCACACTTGCCTTTCCGCTCCTTGTCAGCCTCAGTCCACCGAGTGATGCGAATCTTGCCGACGTGAGCATGGGGCTGCGCTGGCCGGCAGGGCTCACATTGGATTCTGTTCAGAACGCGTATTTCACGTCATCGCTGACGCGTGTCACGGGGACGTCGGCGATTGTGCGGTTCAACCGTCCCGGTGGCGCTTCAATAACCGCAACATTGGCAACCCTTCATTTTACGGCTGCCACCGCCGGGGCCGGCCGGGTTTCTATCGAGCCGACTGGGGCAACCGATGCGGCCGGCGCCAGCATCCTCGAGCGGATCCGCGTGCACAGCATCGACGTTTGCGTTGCGCCGACCACGCGCTGGGGTGACGTCAACAACGACAACCGCGTAGACGTGATAGATGCACAGCAACTTGCCCGATACAGCGTCGCACTCTCGGTGGCGTCGCGAGACCATGTGGAAATCGACGGCGACGTCAACGAAGACGGCGCGGTGAACGTCATCGACGCGCAGCAGATTGCTCGTTTCAGCGTGGGACTGTCCGCTGCCACACGCATCTCGACGCCGCTCCTTGGTGTCCGGCCGCTGCAATCGGTCTCTTTCGGTCCTGATCCGTTCGACATCGGCCTCGGCGCCCACATTCACTTGGACCCCCATGCATTGGATAGCATCAATCAATCAGTCGCTGGATGTGCGGCGGTCGCGTGGTCGAGCAGTAACCCATCCGCGGCGAGCGTAGATGGTCGCGGGCTCCTGACTACCGGCGCGCTCGGCTCGACCACCGTGACGGCATCGGTGGCAGGAAAGACCGCGTCCGCCGTCGTTCGTGTCTCGAATCCCGCGACGTCCATCACACTCGCACCCGACTCGGTGCTGACATCACCAGGGAACAGCTTTCAACTCACCGCGGCGCTGCGCGACGTCTCCGGAGCGCCTACGGGTTCACTCGTCACCTTCAGTACGTCCGACTCGACGGTCGCTACGGTTTCGTCAACGGGTCTTGTATTGCCAGTCGCGATCGGACGCGCAGTGATCACTGCTCGTACGGGAAGCGCAAGCGCGCGCACAATCGTGATCGTTCCGACGGCGCATCACAATGCACTTGCCACCGGTACCGATTTCACCTGCATCCTCTCGGCCATAGGTGACGTGTATTGTTGGGGGAAGGGTGGTTTTCTCGGTGATGGCACCTCGGCGTCCAGCGGCGCGCCTGTTCGGGTCGCCGCTCCGCCTGGCGTTCGTTTTACGAGGATTTCGGCGGGCGGTTCTACAGCGTGTGCTATGGCGATTTCTTTGAAGGTGTATTGCTGGGGGAATCTCGGCGACCAGTCGTACACATCGCCGGTGGAGGTCGTTTCGAATCTCTCCTTCACCTCGATTGTGACGGGCGATCGGTTTGGCTGCGGGTTGACTTCGTCCGGTACCGCCCATTGTTGGGGGCGGGGAAACGCCGCTTCACTCGGAACCGGCGATCTGTCTTCCTCCAGCACTCCGCGACCTGTCGCGGGAAATCACATCTTTTCCAGCATTCACTCCGGACTCGTAGCCGTGTGTGGCATCGAAGTGGCGGGCGCCGTCTTCTGTTGGGGATCGAACATCACGTTCACACTGGGCCAGCCACTCAACGTTTCGTCGGCGCCGGTACCGCTCCTCGTGCCAGGGGGGCCATATGCAAGCTTGGCGGTCGGTTCGCTGGCCGTCTACGGCCGGACACTCACCGGTACCATGAAGTATTGGGGAACTAGTTACTCCGGCGCACTTGGCGTTGGATTCCCCGCGGACAATGTGCTCAGTCGTCCGGTTCCGACCACAACCTCCAGTTTCGACATGTTCGCGTCACTCTATCCGGGCACGGGCAACAGTACCCGAGCGGCGACCTGCGCGCTCACCGTTGAACGGAAAGCCTGGTGCTGGGGTGGCAACGACCATGGCCAGCTTGGTCGCAACGACGTCCCCGCTGATTGCCCCGGAGCCGTTCCTTTTTCGTGCAGCTGGACACCGGTGGAAGTTATGAGTGCCGCGCGATTTCTATTCCTGTCGAGCGGCGGATCGCACGTGTGTGGGCTCACGACGGACCATGAGCTTCTCTGCTGGGGTAGTAATGTCTACGGCCAACTCGGAACTGGCACCACAACAGACAGTAGCTTTCCTGTCGCCGTTACTGGCGGCATCCCGATCCCATGAATCGCACATGACGTCTCGTACCAACATCACCCGTGGCGGAACGATCGCCGTACTCATGGCGCTGAGTGCGCCCCCCGTTATTGCACAGTCGGTTATTCAGTTGATGCCGAAAGTGCCTGGCGGCGCCGTTCACGCAAAAGAGAAATTCAACGTGGCACTCAACACGGACATGGCGGGAGCGAAGGGGGAGAACCTTGCCGCGCTCACCGTTGGGATCTCCTGGAACCCCAAGGTTGCCACGCTCGATTCGATCAAGCAGGGCAACTACGGTACGCTCGTCGCCAACTCGACTACGGCGGCCGCTGGAACTGCCAAGGTATCGGTCTTCGCGCCGAACGGAACGAAGTCAAACGTCACGCTGGCCACGCTGTACTTCACCGCCGCAGCGGCGGGAAAGACAGACCTCACCATTGCTCCATCAGCGGCCGGGAACGAAGTCGGCACGGTCATTCTCCCGAACGTGAAGGCGACACCCGGCCACATCACGATCCTCAAATAGACAACGTGATCACGTCTACCAGAAAACCTTGCCGAGCCCTGTTCGCTGTCGATGTCCGCGCATGGTGAAGTAGATGACGAAGCCCGTGGCTGACATGATCGCCAGGGCCAAGGCCCAGAACATGGCGACGACGAGTCCTCCGTCTCCGAATGCCTCCCCGCTGTGGAGTCGGTTGAGGAACGGCTTGTCGGCGTAGTCCTCGTTCTTGAGGAGCGCACCTGTGCGCGCGTCGAAGACGAGTTTCCGGTCCTCGCCTCCTGTCGCCTTGCCCGTGAAGACGGTGACAGTGGGCTGCTGTCCCTTGAACTGGGTCACGATCTTGTCGATCGGCGCTCCGGGCTGGATTCCGTTTGCCGTGATCAGCGCCCGCTGGATTGCGGCATGCCATCCCGTGTCTGGCGAGCTCACGGTCACCGGACTCACCAGGTCGCGCGTGGCCTCCCTCAGAGACTCCTCTTCACCGAAGAACTCGGTAAATGCCACGATGAACCCGGTGACCGCCGCGAACAGGAGAAACGCGGCGGCAGGGAAACCGATCCAGCGATGCCACTTTCGCCAGAACTTGACGTTCATGAAACCTTGTTGGTCTGGTGACAGGAGAATTGAGGATAACGCCACGCGCAGAACGCACGTATAGTACACGTGGTGAATGACCCCGCTACCCGTCCCTCACTCCTGACTATGCGCCACCCGAGAGCTGCATTGTTCGCCGCCGCATTGGCGGTCCTCCCTGCCGCGAGCGCGCAGGCACAAACGCTCGATTCCTCAACCGTCGCCGGATTCCGATGGCGCACCGTAGGCCCCGGGAACTTCATGGGCCGCCTCTCGGATGTCGTCGGTATTCCGGGGCCGTCCAAGACGCTGTTCGTCTCCGCCGCCGGAGGCGGTATCTGGAAGACGACGAACAACGGTATTTCGTGGCGCCCGGTTTTCGACGACAAGCGCATCATCTCGATGGGCATGCTCGCCATTGCGCCGAGTGACACGAACCAGGTGTGGGCCGGCACGGGTGAGCCGAATTCGCGCAACACCATCGAGCCGGGTGCCGGTGTCTACAAGTCCACCGACGGTGGAATCCACTGGACCCTGATGGGCCTCGAGAAGACACAGCACATCGGACGCATCGTCGTGCACCCGCGCGATCCCAACACGGTCTACGTCGCCGCCCTTGGCGCGGCGTGGAAATCGAATCCTGATCGCGGCCTGTACAAGACGACGGATGGCGGCGCGACCTGGAAGCTGATCAAGTTCGTCAGCGACCGCGCCGGCTTCGTCGACGTCGCCCTCGATCCCCGCGATCCGAACGTGGTCTATGCGTCGAGCTGGGAACGCTACCGCACGCCGTATTCGCTGAACAGCGGCGGGCCCGGCTCCGCGCTCTGGAAGAGCACCGACGGCGGCGCCACGTGGACAGAGATCAAGGGCAACGGCTATCCGGAAGGCACGAAGGGCCGCATCGGACTCGCGATCGCGCCGAGCAATCCGGATATCGTCTACGCGCTCACCGAAGCCTATTCCGAGAAGCCCGAGAAGTTCACGATGGGCACGCGTCCCAAGGCGAATGGCGTGTACCGCTCGACGGACGCAGGGAAGACGTGGACGCACATGAACAGCATCGACACGCGTCCGTTCTACTATTCGCAGATTCGCGTCGACCCGCGCAACGCCGATCGCATCTACTTCTCGTCGACGGAGCTGCAGGTCTCGAACGACGGCGGCAAGACGAGCAGCAACGCCGCACAGAGCGTGCACGTCGACGACCACGGGATCTGGATCGACCCCAACGATCCCGAGCGCTGGGCGCTCGCGAACGACGGCGGCATCGCGATCACGTTCGACAAGGGTGGAAACTTCTTCTACCCGATGAACATCCCGATCGCGCAGTTCTACGAGATCAGCTATGACATGCAGACGCCGTACAACGTCTGCGCAGGCGCGCAGGACAACGGCGCCTGGTGCGGCCCGAGCCGGCGCCGCGGTGCGACCAACAACTCGTACTGGTACACCATCTCGGGAGGCGACGGGTTCTACACGGCGCAGGATCCTGCTGGCGACTGGGTGTTCGGTGAGTCACAGAACGCCGGCATCCAGGGGCGCAATCTCAAGACGGGGCAGACGCTTCGCATCGTCAAGCCGGGCTATCAGGAACGCTACCGGCAGTGGGAGGACTCGGTCGCCGTCGCGGCGGGCGACCCGATGCTCAAGCCGAACGCTGACGCTGCGCGACGCATCACCACCATGCGTGCCAGCCAGAAGGCCGACTCCATCGCCGGCGTCACGCGCTTCAACTGGAATTCACCCTTCTTCCTCTCGCCACACAATCTTTCCAGCACATTGGGATCCTAAGCTTAGAATTCCACGTGGACAAGTTGTCGCG